>NPID01000150.1_pt1 | contig 143834 bp, 139 predicted proteins | sample 8637491 | NCBI WGS metagenome assembly NPID01 (sample SAMN07420843, study PRJNA396082) | bioreactor metagenome | isolation source: sample BA6 brine-fed electro-methanogenic bioreactor BA | place: Japan: Kochi | collected 2016-06-14
CGACCTGTCCGACATCGCTGCCGGCTCAACCCAGCCCGGCAAGCTCGTCTATCTGGGCGCCCGGTAGGAGGGAGCAGCATGGCCACACTGAAGGAACTCACGCATCGCGAGGACCGGCTTGCCGGCGGTCATCGCCTCTGCGCCGGCTGCGGCGCGTCGATCGCTGTCCGACAGGTCCTGCTTGGTGCAGGCGTCGAACCGGTGGTCGTCGGGTGCGCTACCGGCTGCCTCGAGGTCTCCACGACCATCTACCCCTACTCGTCCTGGAAGACCCCGTTCATCCACAACGCGTTCGAGAATGCCGCGGCGACCGTCTCCGGCGTTGAGTCGGCGTTCAAGGCGCTCCAACGCGCGGGCAAGATCCCGGCGGACAAGAAGATGAAGTTCGTCGCGTTCGGCGGAGACGGCGGGACATACGATATCGGCCTGCAGTCGCTGTCCGGAGCCATGGAGCGCGGTCACGACATGGTCTACGTGTGTTACGACAACGGCGCGTACATGAACACGGGCATCCAGCGCTCCTCGGCCACCCCCAAGGGCGCGTGGGCGACCACGGCTCAGGTGGGAGCGGCGCAGCAGGGCAAGCTGCAGGGGCGCAAGGACCTGACGCAGATCATGGCGGCCCATAACATCCCGTACGTCGCGCAGGCCTCGATCTCCCACTGGAAAGACCTGACTACCAAGGCCGAGAAGGCGTTCGCGGTCGAGGGGCCGGCGTTCCTGAACGTCTTCGCGCCGTGTCCGCGCGGGTGGCGGCTGGCGTACAACAAGTCGGTCGAGATCTCCAAGATCGCGGTCCAGACAGGATTCTGGCCGCTCTACGAGGTCGAGGACGGCGTCTGGCGGCAGACGGTCAAGGTACACAACCGCAAGCCCATTGAAGAGTTCTTGAAGCCGCAGGGTCGATTTAAGCACCTGTTCAAGCCCGAGAACGCCGATCTGCTCGCCGAGATCCAGTCCGACGTGGATCGCGCGTGGGAGCAGCTCCAGAAACGATTCGAGACAGCGTAGGCTTCTCGGCGATCCGTATCGTGTGATGAGAGGGCCCCGGCACCGCGCCGGGGCCCTCTTCGATGCTAGAATGAACCGACATGTATACGGGGTCCGCCGCTGGAAGGTTCGCTGATGAGACGGTCTGCTCGCATCTTCGCGCTCCTGCTGGTCATCGTCGCGCTCCTCGTGCTCACCGCCTGCGCTGACGGTGAGTCGGCCGCGCCGGCCGCAGTGGAGGGGGCGCAGGTGCGTGTCAGCGGCTCCGGGACCTGTCTCCCGCTGCTCCGGATCCTGAGTTCCGAGTACCTCGAGCGCCACCCGGACGCCGAGGTCGAGTTCGTGTTCCTGCCGGGTCTGCACTCGGGCGGCGGGATCAAGGGAGTGGCCAACGGCGACCTCGACCTGGGTGCCGTCTCTCGCGATCTGACCGAGGAAGAGAGCGCGCTCGGGCTCGAATACCATCTGCTCTCCCGCGACGGGCTCGTGATCGCGGTGCACCCCTCGGTCACGATCGAAGGTCTCACCACCGAGCAGGTGCGCGCGATCTACCGAGGCGATCACGCGAACTGGAGCGAGCTCGGCGGCCCTGATCTGCCAATCGTCATACTCGACCGCAATGAGGACGAGTCGGCCAAGATCATCCTTCGCCAGTACGTGCTCGGGCCCGATCTCGAGATCACGAGCAAGGCGGTCAACCTCTACTACGAGCCCGACATGATCGACGGCCTCCAGTCGACGTCCGGCGCCATCGGCTACTTCTCGCTCGGCTACGGGATCTCGCAGGACGTGCCGGTCCGCTATCTCCGGCTCGACGGGGCGCAGGCCACGGTCGACGACATCGAGGCGGGCGCGTACGAGATGGTGCGACCGCTCGGGATGGTGACCGGCCCCGAGGCCAGTGAAGCGCTGCGGGCCTTCGTCGAGTGGTCGTCAAGCGACGAGGCGCGTCGGATCATGGAGAGCGCAGGCTTCGCGCCCGCTGACTGACATGACTCCGACGCGGACACGACTCTTCGGCAAACACCTCCACAACCAGATCGTCGTGCCGCTGCTGGTCGCCGCGATGATCGTGGGCGTCGTCGCGACGCTCGTGGCGGTGGGGCTCATCAGCCGGGTCGTGAACGAGTGGATCGATCAGAACGCCTCGGCCACCAACGCGTCGGTCGTCGCCCGCATCGATTATGAAGCGGCCGAGATGGCCAAGGTCGCCAAGGTCGCCGCGGAAAACCCCCAGCTCGTCGATACCGTACGCACCGGAGATGTGAACGCGATCGCCGCGCACCTCGTGTTGGTGAACCAGGCATTGCGCGCCGACAACCTCGCGCTCATCGACCGGAACGGCCGCGTCGTCGCGTCCACCGGGGACCTCGAGCTGGCGTACGGGCTGCAACCGCTCGGCCCGGGCGAGCGGGACTGGATACTGCTCTCCATGAGCCACCCGATCTTTGTCGATATCACCACCCAGCCGACGCTCACCGCGATGGAACCCGTGAAGGGCGGACAGGACGGCGACTTCACGTTGCTCGTCTCCACCGTGATCGACGAGGAGTTCATCGGCAGCATCACCGAGGGCATCGACGCCGCAGTCTGCCTGTACGACCGTTCGTTCGTGCCGATGGCGGCGAGGGCTCCCATGGCGCTCGGCGGCGAGGAGCTTGCCGCCGCGCTGCTCGACCGGACCGGCGACGTCGGCGAGCTGCTCGAGACCGCCGACACCTCCAGCGACCCCCGGCCGCTCGCCGTCGCCGGTCAGGCCTACCGTGCGGTCTCTCAGGCTATGACGTTCGAGAACGACCCCACCAACAGCACGGTGTACGTCGTCACGGTCATGGGGACGCAGGTGGCCGAGGACACGCGCCGCACGACCACCAACCTCATAATGCTGTGGTCGGTGGTGGGCGTCGCAGCACTCGTCGCGCTCAACTGGTGGGTCGCGCGTCGGGTGTCCGACCCGCTGGCGTCGCTTTCGGAGAGCGTCGGCAAGGTGGCCGAGGGTGACTTCTCGGCCAAGGTCTCGATCGAGGGCGACAACGAGGTCTCGCAGCTGGCGGACAACTTCAACCGGATGACCGATTCGCTGCGGGATCGCAGCGAGAGCCTCACCAAGAAGGTCCTCGAGCTGGCGACGCTCTACGAGATGAGCCGGGCGCTCGGGTCGATGCTCGACCTGGACGTGCTGCTCGACTCCGTCCTGGACTCCGCGCTTCGCATCTTCAACGTGGAACTCGGCTACGTGACGCTGCGCGACAAGGAGACCGCCGAGCTCGAGGTGCGCGCCTGGCGGGGGGCGGCAGGCGGGAGGCCCGACGAGACGGCCGTGCGCTCATCCATGTCTGAGTGGGTCATCCGAGAAGGGAGACCGCTCATCTTCAACCCGTCTCGCGAGGCGGAGGGCAGGATCGATACGGTCTCCGGCGCGCTTGCCGCCCTCTGCGTGCCCCTGGTCTCCGCTGACGGCACGATCGGTGCGATCACCGTGGGCAGCCGTAACGTGGAGCATCGGTTCACGAGCGATGACGTGCGCCTGCTGGCGACGATCGCCAACCATGTCACGATCGCCATCGGCAACATCGAGCTGTTCTCCAGCCTGCAGGATGCGTACCTCGCTACCGTCAGGGCGCTCGCCGCGGCGGTGGATGCCAAGGACCCGTTCACGCGCGGCCATTCGGACCGCGTCGCGCGCTTCGGCCTCGTGATAGCCGACGCGCTCGAGCTCTCCTCCGAGCAGCGCATCGCGCTCGAGATGGCGGCCTACCTGCACGACATCGGCAAGATCGGCATCAGCGAGGAGATCCTGCTCAAGCCGGGCAAGCTCTCCGACGACGAGATGGGCCAGATGCGCCACCATCCGCTCATCGGCGCGAACATCCTGCGGCCCGTGGCCTTCCCATGGCCGATCGCGCCCATCGTCCGGCACCACCATGAGCACTACGACGGACGTGGCTATCCGGCCGGCCTGAAGGGCGAGGAGATCCCGATGCTCGCGCGCGTTCTGACCGTGGCCGACGCGTACGAGGCGATGATCGCCGACCGCCCCTACCGTCGTGGCCGCTCGGAGCAGGACGCGATCATGGAGCTCAGGCGCTGCGCCGGGACCCACTTCGACCCCAAGGTCGTAGACGCGTTCATAGCGGTGCTCGAGCGGGAGGCGCAGCTGGACGAGGCCGCCGCGAGCGCTTGGGACGAGCTCGGGCCCGATGAGTCCCGCGCGGTCGTCGTCGCCGTGTGCGACGGCATGGTGGCGAGTTTCCGGCGTCTCGGGGGGCCACGGCTCGCTGCGAACCTCGAGACCGACATCAACGTCTCGTTCGAGGCCGAGGGACTGCCGTACCTGTTGAGCTCGGGCCACCTCACCGTCTCGCCCGACGTGTCCGATGACGGCGATCACCATGCGGTGATGCGCCGGGCCGTGCGCATCGTGGCGGAAGCGATGGAGCGGACGTCCGGCGAGAGTCTCGTCGACCACTTCTACACCGAAGCGGTCGAGACGCTGCCGGAGCGCATGCGGCTCGTGGCCGAGCGTCTGCGCCTGCACGCGGACGAGTAGCGGCAGGGTGACGACGGCTGCTGCCCGGCAGCCGATTGCTGGTACACTATCTCCCAATCTCGCGGGCCGCGCATGCTCGCATCCGGGGAGGTCGGATGTCCCTCATCGTTCAGAAGTACGGCGGAACGTCCGTCGGTAACACCGATCGCATCAAAGCGGTGGCCGAGCGTCTCGTCGCGGCCAAGCGGGCCGGCAACGACGTCGTGGCCGTCGTCTCGGCGATGGGTGATGTGACCGATGAGCTGCTCGACCTCGCGGCGGCCGTCAATGGCGAGCCGCCCGAGCGCGAGATGGACATGCTGCTTGCGACGGGAGAACAAGTCACGATCGCGCTCCTCGCGATGGCTATCCACGCTCTCGGTCACGAGGCGATCTCGTTCACCGGACCTCAGGTGGGCATCGTCACGGATGCCGGCCACACCAAGGCTCGCATCCAGGAGGTGCGCGCCGATTGCGTACGTGAGGCGATCGAAGCGGGGCGCATCGTCATCGTGGCGGGATTCCAGGGAACGACCCCCGACAACCAGATCACGACGCTCGGCAGAGGCGGCTCCGACACGACCGCCGTCGCCGTGGCCGCAGGCATCGGCGCGGATGTCTGCGAGATCTACACGGATGTGGACGGCGTCTACTCGGCTGACCCGCGCGTGGTGCCCTCGGCGCGCAAGATCGCGGTCATCTCCTACGAGGAGATGCTCGAGCTGGCCGCGACCGGGGCCCGGGTGCTCCAGCTGCGCTCGGTGGAGTTCGCCCGCAACCATGGCGTCGTCATCCACGTCCGCTCGAGCTTCAACGACCTGCCCGGCACCATCGTCAAGGAGGCTGATCCGTCGATGGAACAGGCGATGATATCCGGTGTCACGCATGACACCACCGAGGCCAAGATCACCATCCGCGACGTTCCCGACCAGCCTGGCGTGGCCGCGCAGGTCTTCTCGGGCCTTGCCGAGGCGAACGTCAACGTCGACATGATCGTGCAGAACGTCTCGGAGGCGGGAGCCACCGACATCTCGTTCACGATCCCCAAGGAGGACCTCGTCCGTGCGAAGCGGGCGGTCGAGAGCGTCGTGGAGCGCCTCGGCGCGCGCTCGTGGCTGGTGGATGAGTCGGTCGCCAAGGTCTCGCTCGTAGGCGCGGGCATGAAGACGCATCCCGGCATCGCCGCCCGCATGTTCCGCTCGCTCGCGGAGGCCGGCGTCAACATCGACATGATCTCCACGTCGTCGATCCGCGTCTCGTGCGTGATCGCACGGGAGCAGGCCGAACTTGCGGTGCGTGCGCTCCATGACGAGTTCGACCTGGCGACGGACCAGATCGCCGCTGAGATAGCCCCGAGCGCGGGAGGTGCCGAATGATGTCGTGGACCAAGCCGATGCCGCCCCGCCCCGTCGTCGCCGTCGCCGGAGCCACCGGCGCGGTCGGCCGAGAGATGCTGCTCACGCTCGAGCAGCGGGGCTTCCCCGCCGCGCGCGTGCTGCCGCTGGCGTCGTCCCGCTCGGCGGGCACGAGGGTCCCGTTCGCCGGCGGCGAGCTGGTCGTAGAGGAGATGACGGCCGACAGCTTCGCGGGCGTCGACATCGCGCTCTTCTCGGCCGGCGCCTCGGTGAGCAAGGCCTTCCGCGAGGCTGTCGTCTCGGCGGGGTGCGTGATGATCGACAACTCCTCGGCGTTCCGGATGGACGACGACGTGCCCCTCGTGGTTCCCGAGGTCAACGCGGACACGCTCGCGGATCACGCGGGCGTGATCGCCAACCCCAACTGCTCCACCATCCAGATGGTGGTCGTGCTCGACGCACTCGAACGTATCGCGCCGCTCAAGCGCGTCGTCGTCTCCACCTATCAGGCGGCGTCAGGGGCCGGTCAGGCGGCTATGGACGAGCTCTACCAGCAGACCGGCGCGTTCCTCGAGGGGCGGGAGCTCGTGCCGGCGGCGTTCGTGCACCGGATCGCGTTCAACTGCATCCCGCAGATCGACGTGTTCCTCGACGACGGCTCCACCAAAGAAGAGTGGAAGATGATCGCCGAGACGCGCAAGATCATGGATCGCCCGGCGCTGCCCGTGCAGGCCACCTGCGTTCGGGTGCCGGTCCTGCGCTGTCACTCCGAGGCCCTGGCGCTCGAGTTCGACGCGCCCATCAGCGTGGAGGATGCGGCCGCGGTCCTCGGTGCGGCCGAGGGTGTGACGATGATGGACGACCCCGCCGAGGCGCTCTATCCGATGCCGGGCCTGCTCGAGGGCACCGACGATGTGTACGTCGGCCGCCTGCGCCGCGACGACAGCGTGCCGCACGGCCTTGCGCTGTGGATCGTCGCCGACCAGCTCCGGAAGGGCGCCGCGCTGAACGCGGTGCAGATCGCCGAAGCGTTGCTCCCGTAGCCGTCGACTCAGCAGAGCGCGTCGCGCCCTGCTACCGCCGGGGCACGCTCATGCCTCGCGCGCCCGGCGCTCGCCGGTGTCGTTCGCTGGCCCGTATGGGGCGTTCCCTGACGTTCTGTGAGCCTACCCGTAGCCTCGGTGAGCGGAGCGGCGTTAATATTAACGTACGGGAGCCCGCGGCCGGACTCCTCCGGTCCGCATGAGGAGGGAGTCGGACATGTCCGAGGCCAACGTCCTTATCGTGGAAGACGACGCGACGATCGCGCGCTTCGTCGAGCTTGAGCTCGAACACGCCGGATACGAGGTGTTCCGTGCGGGGGACGGTCCCGCAGCGATCGACCTGATGGACGCCGAGCCCGTCGACCTGGTGATCCTCGACCTCATGCTGCCCGGCATCGACGGCCTGGACGTGGCGAAGCATATCCGCAAGAAGGGCGACGACGTCCCCATCCTCATGCTCACCGCCCGTGCCGAGACGCACGACGTGGTGAACGGTTTCGAGGCGGGCGCCGACGACTACCTCCGCAAGCCGTTCGAGATACCGGAGCTGCTGTCCCGAGTGCGTGCGTTGCTCAAGCGCGTGAAGGCCGCCGAGCCGAGCTCGCCGTACGAAGCCTCGGGAGTGCGTATCGACCTGGAGAAGCGCGAGGCCACGCTCGAGGGGGCGCCGCTCGACCTGACCGCCAAGGAGTTCGACCTCCTTGCCTACCTGGTCGCCAATGCAGGTCGGGTCATCTCGCGCGACGAGATCCTCGGCACGGTCTGGGGCGGGCAGCACACGACCGACAGCAACGTCATCGAGGTCTTCGTGTGCCACCTGCGCAACAAGATCGGCGATCGCGACAACAAGATCATCCAGACCATCCGGGGCGTCGGCTACTTCTTCGCAAGGGGGTAAATGCGCCTCTCCTCGATACGCGCGCGTGTCGTCTACCTCGCCGCCATCTTCGCATTCCTGCTCGTCGGCAGCGTGACGCTTGCCACGTACTTCTTCGTGGCGGACGGCATGGCGCGATCCGCCGAGGACACCGCCTGGCGGTTCGCGCAGCACGCCTCACGCATGATCGCGCGATCGACCACCTCGGCCAAGCTTGCCGCGGCCGATGCCGGGCTCGAGGGCGACGAGCGGGAGCGCGAGGCGCTGCGACGCGTTCTGCGCGAGGTGCCCGACATGTTCACGACCACGGTAACGGATGACGGGGCGTACGCGCTCTACATCGCGAACGAGCGTGACGATCTCGAACTGGCCTGGTACAGCGGCGAAGCGGCGCTGAACGAACTGGCGCACGCGCGCACCCTAGCATTGGAGCGTCGCCAGCCGGTGCAATCCACGCCGCGAGCGCGCGACTTCCTCACGGGGATGTTCTCGGCGGCGGACCTGGGCGCACAGGTCGTGCACGTGCCCCTTCAACTGCCGGACGAGACGGCGGGCGTGCTGGACGTCGTCTACCAACCGGTCCGCGAAGAGGGCATCCTGGACTCGGCCCGCATCCCGATGTTCATCGTGGCCGGCTTCGCGATCGTGGCAGCGGTGCTGATGATGCAGGTCATCACGAGCTGGATCCTGTCACTGCTGGATACGATGCGCAGGACGGCCGACTCCATCGAGGCGGGTCGGCTCGACGTGCGGCTGCCGGTGGAGGGTGAGCACGAGATCGCGGACCTGGCGCGCTCGTTGAATGCGCTCATCGATCGACTGGCTCGACGCGCTGATGTGCAGACGCGCTTCGTGGCGGACGCCTCGCACGAACTTGCGACGCCCGTCGCGGGCATCCGTGGATACGTGAACATCCTGCGCGATTGGGGTGCCGAGGACCCTGAGATGCGCACCGAGGCGCTGGCCGCCATCGATCGCGAGTCGCGGCGGATGGCACGGCTGTGCGGGGATCTCCTCTCGGTCATCCGGAGCGAGGAAGCCGCCGAGATGCGTCCGGTGCGCTACGATGTCGACTCCGTCGCGCGCGAGGTCCTGGCGTCGGCGGCGACGCGCTATATGGACAAGAAGCTCGAGTTCATCGGCCCTGATGAAGGGCCGTTGTGGATCACCGGCGACCGGGACCGCATCGAGGAGCTGCTCTCGATCCTCGTGGACAACGCGTGCAAGTACACGCCCGCCGGTGGCCGTGTCTCGGTGTCGACGCATCGCCGGCGCGACGCCGTGGTCATCAAGGTGAGCGATACCGGCGTCGGCATCCCCGCGTCGGACCTGCAGAACGTGTTCGAGCGCTTCTACCGCAGCGACGCTTCGCGGTCGAAGCAGACCGGGGGGTTCGGGCTGGGCCTCGCGATCGCGAAACACATCGTCGACATGAGCGGAGGCACGATCTCGGTGTCGAGCATCGAGAACGAAGGAACGACGTTCACCATCACGCTGCCGCGCCACCGGAAGCCGGACTGAGGTGTCGCGGACGCGCTTCATAGCGCAGGCGGGTGTGATAGCGGCCGTGTACGCGGTCATGACGCTCCTTGCGCTCATGATGCCGAGCCAGCTCGGCTGGGGTCTCGTGCAGTTCAGGCTCAGCGAGGCGGTCACGGTGGTCGCCTGCTTCACTCCGGCTGCGGTCCCCGGGTTGACGTTGGGCACCGTGGCCGCGAACGCGTTCATGATCACGCAGGTGGGGCCGCTGGCGCTCCTGGATATCGTCTTCGGCTCGCTCGGCTCCTTTCTCGGCGCGTGGTGGATGTGGCGCCATCGCCGCCGCCGCGTCGTCGCGCTTGCCGGCCCGGTCGTCGCCAACGCGCTCATCGTGCCCGCGTACCTGCCGCTGATGCTCGCCGGCCTCGGGCTCTACGAGGTGCCCTTCCTCGGCCTCGACCTTGAAGGTCACTGGCTCGCGATGTACGGTTTCGGGGTCGCGGCGGTGGGCCTCGGCCAGGCGGTCGTCGTCTACGGTCTCGGCATGCCGCTCCACTCCGCGCTGCGGCGCCTGGGGCTGGCGCGACTCGCCGGAGCGTCCGGCGACCGAGCCGAAGGGGACGCACGATGACCGCAGGACCCGTGCATCACATGAGCTTCGCGGGGGGAGCCGGAACGCTCCGCGAACCGCTCATCCAACAGCGCCCCGAAGCCTGTCGGGAGTGCTGGGGATGCGTGCGGGTGTGCCCGGTCCGCGCGATCCGTGTCGTGGACGGCCACTCCGAGGTCATCCAGGAGAAGTGCGTCGATTGCGGCCTGTGCGTCAACGAGTGCGGGAACCGCGGCCATGTGGTGCGCGACGACACGGCGGTCGTGCTCGATCTGCTCCGTGCGCGGATGCCCGTGGTCGCACTGCTCGCCACCGAGTTCGCCGCCGCCCTCCACCCGTTGACGACGGCGCAGATCGAGCGTGCTCTCGAGACGCTCGGATTCCTCGGCATCGAGAGCACGCTGCTCGGCGAGGAGCTCGTCGCGCGCGAGTACGAGCGCGTGCATGCGCGCGAGGACATGCTGTTCGTGCTGCGCTCCACCTGTCCGGTGGCCAATCGGTTCGTCCAGAAGTATCACCCGGCGTTAGCCCCCGCGCTCGCTCCCGTCGTGCCGCCCTACGTCGCGCAGGCCCGCCTCATCAAGGCGACATACGAGGGCGATGTCGCCGTCGTCTACGTGAGCCCGTGCTACGCCCGCAAAGACGAGGCGTTCGACCCGCAGTTCGGCGGGGCTGTGGACGCGTGCATCGACTTCACCGAGCTGCGCTACCTGATCGAGCACGCCGACGGCTACCCGGCCCGAGGTCGCGCGACGCGCCAGTCGGCGCGCCGGCCGCGTCTGCTCAAGGAGGTCTCGCTTACCGACGGCTTCCCGCGCCATACGCTGGCGAGCCGGGACATGACCGATTCCGCGGTCCACGTCGTCCGCGGGCTTCCCGCGCTCGACCGCCTCCTGCGCGCCATGGCGGCGGGGGAGGCGGCGCCGGCGATCGTGGACATGCTGAACTGCGAGGGCTGCATCGACGGCCCGGCCGTGAACCCGGGGCTGTCGCTGTTCGCGAAGCGTAACATCGAGCGGGCCGCCAACGAGATGCCCGGCACGACGCGTGTCAGCACGCGCGAGCTGCTCGGCGTCCTGCCGACGGTCGACCTCGTGCGCTCGTTCGGGGCGGCGCCGGTCGTGGAGCCTGAGCCGAGCGTCGCGGAGCTCGCGGCAGTGCTCGCCGCGGGTGGCTTCTCGGAAGACGACATGATCGACTGCGGCGCCTGCGGGTACCCGACGTGCGAGGCGCATGCGCGTGCGATCTACCAGGGCCTGTCGACGTGGGAGATGTGCTTCCCGCTGCAGCGCTCGCGTCTGCGAGACGCCTCGGAGGCGCTCGCCGCGGCGCAGACGCTCGACCCTTCGACCGGCATGTGGAACCGGCGGGCGTTCACCGACCGTCTCGCCCTGGAGGCGGCGCGCTTCCACCGGTACCGGACGCCGCTCTCGCTCGTGCTCGCAGACATCGATGGCTTCTCGGCCGTCAACGACGAGCTCGGCGAGGCGGTGGGAGACGCCGTCCTGCGTGCGGTGGGCGATCGGCTCGTCGAAGGCGCTCGCTCCACCGACATGGTGGCGCGCTACTCCGGCGACACATTCGCGCTGCTCTTGCCCGGCATCGGCAAGACGGCCGCGTTCGCGGTGGCCGAGAAGGTACGAGCGGCGTTCCGGGAGGAGCCGGTCGAGGTCGAGGTCGGCGGGTATACACACACCGTGCCCCTGACGCTCTGCGCGGGGGTCTCGACGGCGGGGCCGTCCGCGACCGAACCGATCGAGATCGTGGAAGCCGCCGACGCGGCGCTGCGTGAGGCCGCCGGTGCGGGGAGGGACGAGGCGCGGCTGGCCCCTGGCTAGGAGGGCCGATGCACGAAGCGATCTTGTGGGAGGCCGAAGGCGACCACGTCCACTGCCTGCTCTGCCCGCACGACTGCCGCATCGCCGAGGGGCGCACCGGCGTGTGCGGGGTGCGGGAGAACCGCGGCGGCACCCTGATCGCGCTCACCTACGGCCGGGTCTCATCGGTGGCCGTCGATCCCATCGAGAAGAAGCCGGTCTTCCACTATCTGCCCGGCACGACCGCGCTCTCGCTCGGCAGCGTCGGCTGCACGATGCGCTGTCTGCACTGCCAGAACTGGAACATCAGCCGGGCAAGGCCGGGCGACGGCTCGCTCGACTACCTGACGCCTGCCGCGGTCGTCAATCTCGCGAAGGACTATGACTGCGCGGGCGTGGCGTTCACCTACAACGAGCCCGTCATCTGGATCGAGTACGTGGCCGACGTCGCGGATGCCTGCCGGGACGCGGGGCTCTACACGGTGATGGTCACGAACGGCTACATCACCGAGGCCGGTCTCGACCACCTCGGCGAACGCATCGACGTGTGGCGGGTCGACATCAAGGCGTTCGACGACCGGACGTACCGCTCGCTGTGCAAGGTCCGGTCGGTGACGCCCGTGCTCGAGATGGCCGAGCGAGCGCGTCGTCGGTGGCTCATGCACGTGGAGGTCGTAACCAACGTCATCCCTACGATCAACGACGACGAGGACACGCTGCGCGCCATCGCAGCGTGGATCGCCAACCACCTCGGCAGCGACACGCCGTGGCACATCACGCGCTTCTTCCCCTACCTGGAGTTGTCGCACCTGCCGCCCACGCCGGTCGCCACGCTCCGGCGTGCTCGTGAGATCGGCTGGGAGGAGGGTCTCGCTCACGTCTACCTCGGCAATGTCGACGAGCAGGGCGGGGAGGACACCGTGTGCGCGGAGTGCGGGGCCGTCGCCATCAGGCGCGACCGCTACCGGATCGTCGACCGCGCGACCCGCGCGGGTGCCTGTGCCGCGTGCGGACACGATCTGAACCTCGTGGAGCGGGAGCGGACATGAGCGGCGAGCAGACCGAACGCACGCCGCACGAGAGCCATCCAGCGCAGCCGGAGGAGCCGGTCCGCCCCCGCGTGCTCGTCTTCTTCGACTATGCCTGCCCCTTCTGCTACATCGACCAGCCGCGCTTCGATCGACTCCGAGAGGAGTACGACGCCGAGCTCGCGCTCGTGCCCTTCGAGCTTCGGCCCCGGATCCCGCGCGAGGGCATCTCGGCGGCGGAGCACGGTCTTGGCCATAGCGAGCGCGTGGAGCGACGCATGCTCGAGCTGGCCGAGGAGGCGGGCCTGCCCATGGAGTTGCGCGACCACGTGCCCAACACGCACCGCGCCATGCTCATGGCCGAGCTCTCGCGCGACCTCGGCTGGGCGCAGCACTGGCGGACGCACATGGCGATCTTCCGGGCGTACTACGGCGACGGCCGCGACATCGGCGACGACGCCGTGCTCCTCGATGTTGCCGAGAAGAGCGGTCTCGATCCACGGGAGGTGCAGGCGAGCTGGGACGAGGGCCGCTACGAGGAGCGCCTGCACGAGTTCGGGCATGTCGCCCTGCACCTCGGCGTCACGGCCACCCCCTCGGCGCTCATCTGCAACGAGCTGCACATCGGCTCGCGTCCATACGGGGTGTTGCGCGAGGCGGTGCAGCGCTGCCTGATCACCGAGCAGGACCTGGAAGGCGAGGAGTAGGCGGCCGGGTGCTGCCCCCGCCGGTGACGAGCACGCCACGAGCACGCGCCGCGTGCCATGCGAAGCGTTATCATGGCATGGTACGCGTCACGGACCTCAGAGAGGATGCCGAGTGTATCCCTGCGTGATCATACCGACCTTCTGGGCGCACCGCCGCTCCCGCGCGGGCCGACGGGGCGGCGCGGTGTACGACCATCCGACGCCGGTCGACCAGGACGGCACGCTTCCCGACTGCCTGCGCTCGCTCGAAGACGTCCACGGCCTCGGTCGCGTGCTCGTGATCGTCGCGTCGACCGACTCCTCGGTCGAGCATGCCGCCGAGGACCGCGTGCGCGGCATCCTGGCCGACTTCCCCGGCATCGAGGCGCTCGTCGTCGGTTCCGCCGAGATGGGATCGCTGCACCGCCGAATGGAGCAACTCGAGTTCGCCGACCTCATCAGCGGCGTGAGCCTCGAGGGCTACGGTGCCGTGCGCAATGTCGGTCTCATCGCGGCGGCCGTTCTCGGCAGCGAAGCGGTGGTCTTCGTGGACGACGACCAGATCGTCACACGTTCCGACTTCCTCACCCTCGCGATGGAAGGGATCGGCGAGTCCACCTCGGCAGGCCGCGTGATCATGGCGAAGAGCGGGTTGTACACCGACGAGGCGGGCAACAGCATGATCGCGGACCGCCGGCCGTGGCACGATGCGTTCTGGCCGCAGATCGCACTCTACAACCAGGCCCTGGAGATGCTCGGCAGCGGGCCGCGCATACGCCCCACGCCGGTCGCCTTCGGCGGGTGCCTCGCGCTGCACAGGGACATGTACTGCAACGTGTCGTTCGATCCCTGGGTCGCGCGTGGCGAGGACATCGACTACGTGATCAACGCTCGCATGCACGGTGGCGACGTCTTCATCGACCGGGACTGGACGGTCATCCATCGGCCGCCGGCTGTGCCGAGCGAGGCCATCCAGTTCCGACAGGACGTCTATCGCTTCATCTACGAGCACCGCAAGCTGGAGTTCTCCAAGTCGCAGGTCGATCTGCGGCAGGTGACGCCCGAGTCGCTCCAGCCCTATCCCGGGCACTTCGTGGACGGCAGCATCGGCTGGCGCTCGCGCATGACTGCCGCGCTGCGCGCCATCGCGGGGCCCGAGCGCGGCGAGTACGTGCGCATCGCCCGGGGCGCGGTCTCGCACGCGGCCGACTACGCGCGCGAGAACTGCGAGCGCTACTTCCACTTCCAGCGCCGCTGGCCCCTGATGCTGGACCGGCTCTGGGAGGACGTCGCGCTCAAGTCGCTCTTCACCGGCGAGCGCCGCGTCGATCGCAGCGCGATCACCGGGCGTTTCCCTGTGATCCGTCCGGAGTGATGGACGCGCTCCTCCCGATCGTCGTCGGGCTGGTCTCGGGGCTTCTGTCTGGGCTGTTCGGGATCGGCGGCGCCGTCGTGACCACTCCCGCGATCCGCATGCTGCTCGGGTACCCGGAACTCATCGCCGTCGGCACGCCGCTCGTGGTCATCATCCCGACCGCCGTTGCGGGTGCGTTCGTCCACGTCCGACAGGGTTCGGCGGACGTTCGCACGGGGGCGCTCGTGGCGCTCGCGGGTGTTCCCGCTTCGGTCGGCGGTGCCGCGCTCACGCGGGTCGTCGGCGGCTCGGTCGTCCTGATGGTCACCGCAGTCCTCATCGCCTACATGGCAGTCGACATGCTTGTCTTGAGCGTGCGCGGCTCGCGCGTCGCTGCCGAGGGCGCCGGCGTCGAGGAGGCGGACCCCGCGCTGGCGAGCGACCGCGAGCCCGCTCGCGATCCTCGCCCCGGGCTCGGGCGTGTCGTGGCTATCGGGCTCGTCACCGGTCTCTACAGCGGCTTCCTTGGCCTCGGCGGCGGCTTCATCGTCGTGCCCGCGCTCGTCCGGTGGCTGGGTTTCCCCGTGAAGCGGGCGATCGGCACCAGCCTGGTGGCCGTCGCATTGCTCGCGGTGCCCGGCGCGATCAGCCACTACGTCCTCGGCAACATCGACCTCGCGCTCGCCGGTTCGCTCATCCTCGGCGTCGTCCCCGGCGCCCTCGCGGGCGCGCGGCTGGTGGCGGTCGCCCGGGAGCGCGTGCTCTCCACCGGTTTCGCCGTGCTCCTTCTCGTGACCGGCGCCGCGCTCGGCCTGACCGAGGCGGGGATCCTCGGATGAACGCGGTGCTGCACCCGGCCTCCACCGAGGAGCTTCAGGCGGTGTGGCCGGCGGCGCGCGCATGCGGGCTCTTCGCATCGCCCCGCGAGCTCGAGGCGTTCGCCGCCGAAGCGCCGTGGCGGGTCCAGGTGAGCGGGCGGGGCGAGGCTGCCGTGCTGTCGCGTTGGCGCGATCACCTGGGCATCTGCGCGGTCCGGGGCCTGTGGTGTTCAGAACGCCGGGTGCCGGCGATGATGCGCGCGTGCCACGCGGTCGCCCGCGCGCAGGGGTTCACCGACCTCGTGAGCCCCGTCATCACCCTCGAGGGCGCGGAGCCGTACCGCTCGGCGGGTATGCGTGTGGCGCACCGGATCGTGACGATGCGCGCCGACAAGCGCGGACGTGACCGTGAGGAGACGCTCGCGCCGCCGCCCGGCGTCGCGCTACGTCGTGCGCGGGCCGATGACATCCCGGCACTCATGGCCGTCGACCTGCGGTGTTTCGACGATTTCTGGCGCAGCGACGAACCCTGCGCCCGGCGCTATGTGGAGGATGGCAGGGTCGTCGTGGCCATCAAGGAGGGCGTGGTCATCGGCTATACTCAGTGCACCGCCGAGAAGGGCGAAGGCATGCTCGGCCGCCTTGCGGTCGTACCGCCCGAGCAGGGCAGCGGCGTAGGCGCCGCGCTGCTCGACGACGCGTTGGAGTACCTGTGGAGATCCGGAGCGGCCGCGGTGTCCCTGTGTACCCAGGAGGAGAACATGCGCTCGCGGTCGCTCTACGAGCGGGCCGGGTTCCGCCAGGTGGGTGGCGTGTCGGTGTTCATGGCTTTCGGCAGCGGGCCTGACGCCGACGGCGGGGAAGGGAAGCGAGGGTGAACAGGCGAGCGGTCATCGTGGATGTCGTGCTCGTGGTCGCGACGTTCATCATCGGCGTCGTCGCGCTCGCGGCGCTCGTCACTCCCGTCCCGCGTCCCGTGTTCATCACCGTCGTGGCGGGTCTCGTCATGGTCGCCCTCGGTCTGCTCCTGGCACGCCTCGTGACGCGGCCGGACCACCTGCGCGCGCTGCAGTCGCACCAGATCCTTGAGATCGCCGATCGCAGCCTGGCGTACCTGCGGCGGGGGCTCGACCGGGAGACCGCACAGGCGGTGTGCCGCCTCGCGCTCGAAGAGAGCGACGCGGCTGCGGTGGCGATCACCGACACCGAGACGGTGCTCGGGTTCGCGGGCATCGGGGAGGACCACCACGCAGCCGGTCGGCCGATCATGACCAAGGCGACGCGCGAAGCGCTGGAGGCGAACGAGCACCGCATCCTTGCGAGCAGGGACGACATCGGTTGTCCCAAGCCCGGATGCCTGCTCCGTGCGGCTATCGTGGTGCCGTTGGAGATCCGGGGCGCGCCTGCGGGGACGTTGAAGTTCTACTACACGACGCCGCGTCTGCTCAACGAGACACAGGTGACGATGGTCGAAGGCCTGGCGAAGCTGCTGTCCACGCAACTCGAGCTCTCCGAGCTCGAGCGGCAGACTGAGCTGGCGTGCCGGATGGAGCTCAAGGCTCTGCAGGCGCAGATCAACCCGCACTTCCTCTTCAACACGATCAACACCATCGCGATGCTCATCCGCACCGACCCTGCGACGGCGCGCGACCTCCTTCGCGAGTTCGCGCGCTTCTACCGTCGGCTGCTCGAGAGCAACGAGGGCCTCATCTCGCTCGGCGAGGAGATCGAGCACACGCAGCGCTATCTGATGTTCGAGAAGGCTCGTTTCGGCGAGCGACTCCAGGTCGTGTTCGACGTCCCCGAGCAGCTGCTCGACCTCCCCGTGCCGGCGTTCGTCATCCAGCCGGTCGTCGAGAACTGCGTGCAGCACGGCATCCGCACCGATGGCGCGCTGCACGTGCGGGTGTCCGGCGCCCGGGACGGCCGTACGGTGATGCTGGTCATCGCCGACGACGGTGTCGGGATCGACCCGGAGACGCTGCCGAGAGTCAAGGAGTCCGGTTTCGGGACCGGCCTGGGCATCGCGCTCGGCAACATCGAGGAGCGCCTGAAAGGCTACTATGGTGTCGGAAGCGGGCTCGATATCGCGAGCCCGCCCGACGAGGGGACGACGGTCACGCTCACGATGGTGCTCGCGGAAGAGGAGGGCTGACGTGGCAACGCTCAAAGCGCTCGTCGTCGACGACGAGGCACCCGCGCGGTCGGAGCTGCGATACCTCCTCCAGGACGCGGGTGGCGTCGAGGTCGTCGGCGAAGCGTCGAACGCCGCCGAGGCGCTCCAGTTGATCAAGGCGATCCCGTACGACGTCGTCTTCCTCGATGTCGACATGCCCGGGCTGTCGGGCATGCAGCTCGCCGAGGCGCTCGGCGCGCTCGACCGACCGCCTGCCGTGGTGTTCGTGACCGCGTACAGCGAACATGCCGTCAAGGCGTTCGAAGTCCAGGCAACCGACTACCTGGTGAAGCCCGTGGAGCTCGATCGCCTACGCCAGGCGGTGGAGCGACTCAATCCCACCGAGGAGACCCCCGTCAAGGTGGAGCGCATCCCCGTCGAGAAGGCGGGGAAGAAGCTGCTGCTCCAGGTCGGCGACATCTACTACGTCATGGCCAAGGACGACTACTCCTACATCTTCACCAACGAGGAGCGGTACCTCTCGACGCTGTCGCTCGCGTCGCTCGAGGAGCGGCTCGAACCCCAGGGATTCTTCCGTGTCCACCGCAGGTTCGTCGTGAACCTCGCGCAGGTGCGTGAGGTGGCTCCGATGTACGGAGGCACGATGCTGCTCACGCTCAAGGACCGGGGCGGCACGCAGATCCCCGCTTCACGGCGTCGGGTTCCGAGCCTCAAGAAGGCGCTGGGCCTCTGAGCATGCTGATCGGGATCCTCTCCGACACGCACGGGGTGGTTCCCGCCTCGCTGCACGAGGCATTCACCGGTGTGCAGCACATCGTCCACGCCGGGGACGTCGGCGGCGATGCCGTCCTTGCCGAACTCGAGACCATCGCTCCCGTGCTGGCCGTCCGGGGCAACACCGATCGCGGCAGCCTTGGATGGCGCCTTCCCGAGCGCCTGAACGTGCGCCTCGGCGGAGTCCGCCTGCTCGTCGGACACATCGAGCAGCGGCTCGTCGACGCCGGGGTGCCCCACGATGTCGCGGTGGTCGTGACCGGTCACACCCACGTGCCGAAGGTCACACGCCGGGGAGGGGTGCTCCACGTCAACCCTGGAGCCGCCGGCGGAGCGGCACGTGGCGGCCACGGCTCCACCGCCGCCGTCCTCGATACCGCCGCTGACGGCCTGAACGTCCGCATCCTCGACCTCTAGCGGCCGCAGGCGGCCGCCCGACCGTCGGCGAACGGCCGGATGCCGCCGTGAGCGGCGCTCGCAACCCCTTTCGCGCCGTCGCGCCCCGTTCACCGCGCGCTTCGCCCCTCTCGCCGAACGCCCCACGCCGCCGACGGCGGTATCGTCGCGCAGGCCCAGCACGGCTCGTAGTGTGAGGGTGCGGGCACCGTATGCCCGCCTGTCACGAGGAGGTGAAGTTCATGAAGGTCTGCATCAAGGGCGCAGCGGAGGATATCAAGCTCGGCGATATCCAGGAGGTATGCCACGCGATCGACCGCATCTTGCTGCCGACGGACGGTTCGGCGCCTGCGGTCGCGGCGACCGAGTACGCGGTCATCCTGGCCAAGACCTTCGGTGCTGCCGTGAAGGCCATCTACGTCGACACGGGCATCGAAGCGCTCGAGTACCCCGAGGAGGTCATGGACGATGACGTCTTCGAGGGTGTCCACCCGTCGGTCAAGGGCCTCGTCATCGCCAAGACGATGTGCGAGCGCAATGGCGTCGAGTGCGAGGTGGAACTCGTTCAGGGCGGTGTCGCGAAGCGGATCATCGCCGTGGCCGAGGAGTACGAGGCCGATCTCGTCGTGATAGGCGATACCGGCCGCACCGGCATCAAGCGGATCGCGCTCGGCTCGGTGGCCGAGACGGTCGTCAAGGGCTGTGATCGGCCGACGCTCGTCGTCAAGGCCGACTAGCCGCAACGAAACGACACGAACACGACCGAAGGAGGTGCAGGAGGAGATGACAACCCCGAATGGCGAGGCCCCGGTGGAGGTCGGGCACATCGGATCGCAGACGTATGTGCGACACGGCGATCACGTAGACACGATCGAGTCGGTGGACCTCGTGTTCAAGGCGCAGCGCAAGTTGAGCTTCACGTATGGCGCCATCTTCTTCGCCGTCACCCTCGCGGTTCCGCTCATGACGGACTTCGTCGAGGGATGGTGGAACACCGAGATCTGGGGTGGCTTCACCTGGAACTACCTGTTCATCTCGCTGCTCTACTACGTCTTCCTGTGGACCATGGCATGGACCTATTCCAAGAAGGCCGACAAGCTCGATGACCGGCTGGCAGATCTGGCCGATGCCATCACCGAGGAAGTCGCCGAGGAAGTCGTAGAGGCCCACGGGGAACCTACGGGAGCCTAGAAAGGAGGTTGGGAACATGGGTCTGAACACGCTCGCGATCGTCCTCGTCGTCATCCTGATCTCGATGACGATCGCCCTGTCGGTGTTCTCGCGCCGCTTCACGCGCACGACGGCCGACTTCTATCTGGCCGGTCGCAAGGTCGGCTCTTTCGCAAACGCGTCAGCGATCTCTGGCGACTACCTGTCCGCGGCCTCCTTCCTGGGCGTCGCGGCCGCGGTATATGCGTCCGGCCTGGACGGGGTGTGGTACGCGGCAGGCTTCGCCGGCGGCTTCATCGTCGTCGTGCTCTTCATCGCCTCGCCGCTCAGGCGCTTCGGCGAGTACACGGTGCCCGACTTCGCATTCGGGCGCTTCAACACGAACCGCATGCGCCTCGTCTCCGTCGTCGGCGTGCTTGCGACGAGCCTCTTCTACATGGCGCCGCAGATGTACGGCGCGGGTACCACGTGGAAGGTGCTCGTGGGGCGCGGTATCTTCGGGCTGGATCCGTACCAGTCCGGTGTCGTGGTCGTCGCGTTGATCATCATGATCTACGTGGCGGTGGGCGGCATGAAGGGCACCACGCTCAACCAGATCATCCAGTTCTGGTGGCTCGCGTTCGCCATGATCCTCGTCGTGATCTTCGCCACGTTCGTGGGCTTCGACGTGAACGGCGACGGATCGATGCGGGTCCGGTTCAACTACCCGGAGACGCTCGCCTCGCAGTCCGAGGAGCCCTTGCGCGACGTCAAGACGTACACGGTCGCCGATCTCACCGCCAACGATGGCGCGCTTCTGGCCGAGGCCGAAGCCGCGATGCGCCCCGATGCGTTCGCCGAGGTCGAGGAGGCCGTGGAGACGGGAGCACCGACCGACTCCGTGACCGTTGCGGTGTTCGCCAAGAACAAGCTGCACACGCTGAAGAACGAGCTGCTCGGTACCGAAGACGGAGTGTTCTTCAACAAGCCCGGGCACCGCTACAACGGATTCGACCAGTTCTCCATGGTGCTCGCGCTCGTGTTGGGCACGGCGGGGCTCCCGCACATCCTGAACCGGTACTACACGAACCCGTCCGGGTCCGCTGCGCGGCGCTCGACGTTCTGGGTCCTGGTCTTCATCGGCGTCTTCTACATCCTTGCTCCGATGGCAGGCCTCGCGGGTCGCGAGTTCATCAAGGCGGCGACCGATGCCGGCACCGCCCCGCAGACGGCCGACTTCGTGAGCGGACTCCTCGTGAAGTCCGATGCACTCATGCCGACGATCGCACAGATGCTGGGCGGCGAGATCCTTATGGGCATCGTGGCGGCAGGCGCGTTCGCGGCCATGTTCTCCACCCTGGCGGGTCTCTTGATCGCGTCGGCCTCAGCGGTGGGCCATGACGTGTACGAGAAGTACATCAACAAGGACGCCACCGAGAAGCAGAAGGTCTTCGTGGGCAAGGCGTCGGTCGTCTTCTTCGCACTGCTGGCGTTGACCATCGGCCTCATCATCCCTGCGGTCGGCCTGGACAAGGCGTACCCGGCCCTCATCGCGATGATGGTGACCTGGGCGTTCGCCGTCGGCGCAGGAGCGTTCGTGCCGATGCTGCTCACCGGTATCTGGTGGAAAGGCACCACGGAGCGCGGCGCCATCGCCGGCATGATCGTCGGTGGCGGCGGCTCGGTCCTGATCATCTTCATGAACATGTTCCGGGCGCTCGGCACGATCCCCGCGGACGCGGGCGGCATCGTCGGCTTCCTGTCGGGGCTCACGTTCCCGTCGCTGTTCACGTTCCCGCTCGCGGTCCTCGCGATCGTCATCGTGAGCAAGATCGACGGCCAGCTGCCCAAGAACGTGGACGAGATCTGGATGCGAATCCACGGGACCGCCCACGAGCGGTACGAGCGACAGCACGGTCTGGACAAGGTCAGCGGCCTGTTCCAGAAGTCCTAGCCCCCGGCCGGGACCTATCCCCCAGAGGTCCCGCGGAACCAAAGGCGCCGGCCCCCATCCCCCGGGGGCCGGCGCCGGCCGTTCGGTACGGTCGGTCGTGCCCGGTCAGCGCGCGGCACCGGCAAGGTCGTCAGAGAGCGCCGAGATGTCGTGCAGCCCGATGCCCGGCAGGTCGAGCCGCAGCACGCGGCGCCCGTGCCGGGCGAGGGTCAGAAGATCGCCCTCGGCTTGTGCGCGATGCAGCATCGCGAGCGTGAACTTCTTGGCGGGGATCTCGATGTCGGTCCGATCGCGAGCCGTCACGACGCAGAAGAGCCCCGTGTTCGGGCCGCCCTTGTGGAGCTGGCCGGTTGAGTGCAGGTACCGGGGCCCGAGCTCGAGGCAGACCGGGACGCCCGCTGCCCGCTCGAGCGCCGCTGCCGCAACGCGCAGCGGCATGAGCACGGTCTCGTCATCGGGAAGGTAGGCAAGCAGCGCGATGTAGTCGCCTGGTCGCGCGGCGGCCGCCAACGAAGCCACCGCATCGGCGCGGGTGGATGGCAGGGGTGACGGCTGGGCGAGCTCGCCCGCCCAGGTGACCCAGGTGCCGTCCAGGTCGATGGCGGCCTTAGGAACGCTCTCGCTGCCGTCGAGGATGGCGTTCGTCGCCGTCTTGGCCTCGGCGACGTTGGGCTCGTCGAACGGGTTCACCCCGAGCAGGTGTCCGAGAAGGGCGACGGCGTGCTCCCAGCGCACGAACTCGGCACCGACGTCGTACTCGTCGGCGAGGACGATCTCGAACACGGGGTGAGCCATCGCGGTCTCGCGCGACCACGCGGTCAGCTCCGCGTCCCCGGCGAGGCGGACGACGACGACCGCGCGGTCAGGCCCGTACCCTGTCGGCTGTTCCGGCGAGTGCTCGATGACGGGGACGACGCCGCTGCCGTTCTTCCCGAGCGACTCGGCGACGAGCTGCTCGGCCCACAAGCCGAACGCCCGCAGGGCTGTCGAGCACACGAGCGTGAGCTTGTCTCGGCCCTGCTCGTGGGCATCAGCGAGCCATGCCGCGAGCAACGCGGCGGGGTTCTCGTCGCCGGGCGTCTGGCACGCCTCCTCCATCGCCGCGGCGGGCGCGATGAGCCGCTCGAGGTCGATGCCGATGAGCGCGGCGGGCGCGAGGCCGAACATGCTGAGCGCCGAGAAGCGCCCTCCCACCGTCGCCGGCGCCGACAGCGTCACGCGCATGTTCTCGCGCTGTCGCAGCTTCTCGAGCGGCGTCCCGGGGTCGGTGATGACCGCGAAGCGCCGCCCCGCAGCCGGTCGCCCGATGCCTTCGTCCATCCAAGCACGGAGGATCGCGTAGAGTGACAGCGGCTCGACCGTGGTGCCGGACTTGGATGCGATCAGCACGAACGCGCCGTTCGGGTCGAGCGTATCCAGCAACCGCTTGACCTGCGCGGGGGACGTCGTATCCAGGACGTGGAGCGACGGCATGTCCGGCGCCGAACCGATGACGCGCGCAAGCACGAGCGGCGTGAGGGAGGACCCACCCATGCCGAGAAGGACGATGTCGGTGACGCCCTCATCGGCCAGCGCGCTCGCCAGGTTCACGAGCAGTGGCAGACGGCCCGGCGCTTTCTTGGCGAGGTCGGTCCATCCCAGGCGCTGCATGATGGGTATGCGGGCGTCGATGTCGTCGGTGAACAGGCTCGCGTCGCGTTCGCGCAGGCGGACGATCGCATCGGCCTCGGCCAGTCGCTTCAAAGCTTCCATCACGCGCCTCCCTCGGGTGCCTCGTCCGGGACGAGGCTGGGCGTCTCGATCGCAGGCGTCGGTTCCATTCTAGCGACTAGGACGCCGCCCGCGACCACGAGCAGCCCTCCAGCGATGACGAGCGGCGTGAGAGCCTGGCCGAGGAAGAGGGCCCCGAACAGGACGCCGCTCACCGGCTCGGCGTAGGTAAGGATCGCTCCGTGGTCGGCGCGCACCCGCCTGAGGCCGGAGAGGAACAGGAAGCCGGTGAGCACCGTGTGCACCACGGCCAGCGTGGCGAGCGCGCCCCACTCCCTCTGCGTCGAGGGTCCCTGCAGCCAGAGCAGCGCCGGCGCGAGGAGGATGGCCGCGACGACGTCCTCCACCAGCATGAGGACGATGGGCTTCACGCCCGTCAGCAGCCGCTTCGCGTTGAGGATCAGGATCGAGTAGGTGACCGACGACGCGAACGCGGACGCCGCGCCGACCAGGACCGACGTGCCCTGCTCGTGCCCGGCCGTCGCCAGGAGCACGGCGATGGTGCCGCCGAGCGCGAGCGCGAGCGGCAGGATGACACGGCGGTCGAAGCGCTCGCGCAGCACGATCGGCATGAGCGCGGCCACCCAGACCGGCCCGGTGTAGCCGAGGATCTCGCCGATGGCGACGCCCGCCAGGCGCAAGCCCAGGAAGAAGAGCACCCAGTTCAGCGCGAGCAGCGCGCCGTTGGCGGCGAGCCCGAGCCACGTCCGGCGGTCGAGCGCGCGGACGTCGGCCCACATGCCCGAGACGCTCCCGATCATCGCGATGACGATGGCCGAGATGCCCACCCGGTAGAAGACCGCGACGACGGGGTGCACGCCCGCTGCCGCATCGAGCAGCAGCGGGATGGTCCCCCATGTCACGCCGGCCGTCGCGATGAGCGCCAGGCCCGTCGCGGTGTCGGAGCGAGCGGTGCGGACCATCGTCGTCAGCAGATCCGGGGCAGCTGCTCGCCCACGAGCATGTCCATGATGCGCGTCGCGCCGAACGCGGTCTTGACGTACACCTTGCCGGCGGGCGACGCGGCGACCGTGCCGATGATGGCAGCCTCGGCCCCGTACGGCGTCGAGCGCATGGCGGCCAGCGCGGCGTCGGCCTGCGCGGCGGGGACCACGGTGACCATCTTGCCTTCGTTCGCCACCTGGTAGACATCGTAGCCGAGCATCTCGCACGCGCCGCGGACCTGATCACGCACGGGGATGTCCGGCTCGTTGACGGTGATCGCCACGCCCGACGCTCCGGCCAGCTCGTTCAGCGTGGAGGCGAGCCCGCCGCGGGTCGGGTCCCGGAAGCAGCGTGCGTCCGGTGCGGCCTCGAGCACGGCCGCGACGAGCGAGGCAAGCGGCGCCGCGTCCGTGCGGATATCGGTCGAGAACGAGAGGCCCTCGCGCGTCGACATCACCGCGATGCCGTGATCGCCGAGCGTGCCCGAGAGGAGCACGACGTCCCCCTCGCGGCAGTGCGACCCGGACAGGTCGACGCCGTCGGGCAGGACGCCGACGCCGGCGGTGTTGATGTAGCAGCCATCGCCGTGTCCCTTCTCGACGACCTTGGTGTCACCGGTGACGATGCGCACGCCGGCCTCGGCAGCCGCTTCGCGCATCGAGACGAGGATGCGTCGCAGGTCCGCCACGGGCATGCCCTCCTCGAGGATGAAGCCCACCGAGAGGTAGAGCGGTCGTGCGCCCGAGGTGGCGATGTCGTTCACCGTGCCGCAGACTGCGAGGCGACCGATGTCGCCGCCCGGGAAGAAGAGCGGGTTCACGACGTAGGTATCGGTGGAGAGCGCGACGCGCCCGCCGGGGAAGTCGAGGGCGGCGGCATCGTCCATGCGCCGCAGGGCGTCGTCGTCGAAGCCGTCCACGAAGACCTCCTCGATGAGGTCTCGCATCATGGTTCCGCCGCTCCCGTGAGCCAGCAGTATGCGGTCTTGGCGCATAGTCCCTCCCTCGGCCATGCAGACTAAGAGTCGCGCTACTCAGTCTTGCCGTAGTCGGTGTAGCGGTAGTACGCGGCGCAGGAGCCCTCCGAGGAGACCATGCACGGGCCGATCGGATGCTCGGGCGTGCAGGCGCGCGCGAAGAGCGTGCACTCGAATGGCAGCACGACGCCGCGCAGGACGTCGCCGCACTGGCAGCCGCGGATCTCTCGCGACTCCGGTGGCGTGACCGGCACGCGCGTCCGGGTGTCGTACCCGGCGAACTCGGCGCGCAGCGCGAGGCCGGTGCCGGGGATGACGCCGATCCCGCGCCACTCGGCGTCGCACGGCTCGAAGACCTCCTCGATCGCGCGCAGCGCCTCGGGATTGCCCCCGGGCATGACCGCGCGCTTGTAGGCGATCTCCACCTCGGCGCGACCCTCGGCCAGCTGGCGCGCGAGCATGAGCACGCCCTGGAGCACGTCGACCGGCTCGAATCCGGTGATGACGCTCGGCACGCCGTACTCCTCGGCAAGGAAGCGATACGGCTCGATGCCGATGATGGTGGAGACGTGGCCGGGGAGGATGAAGCCGTTCACGCGCACGTCGGGGTCGTTGACGAGCGCGCGCAGCGCCTCGGGCACGGTCTTGTGCAGCGAAAGGGCGCTCCAGTTGGAGAGCCCGCGCCGCGCCGCCTCGCGGATGGTGAGCGCGACGGTGGGAGCGGTGGTCTCGAAACCGACGCCGAGGAAGACGACGTGGCGCTCCGGCTCCTTCTCGGCGATGGCGAGCGAATCGAGCGGCGAATAGACGACGCGCACGTCGCGGCCGTCGGCCTTCTCGGCCGCAAGCGACGAGTACGAGCCGGGGACCTTCATCATGTCGCCGAAGGTGGCGAGCACCACGCCGGGCTGGCGCGCGACCTCGATGGCCAGGTCGATGTCGGGGTTGGCGGTCACGCACACGGGGCAGCCGGGGCCGGAGAGCAGCGTGACCGCTCCGGGCATCACGTCGCGCAGGCCGTGCTTGGCGATCGCCATGGTGTGCGTGCCGCAGACCTCCATGAGCTTGGCCGGGACGGTGGCGGTCTCGTGGATGGCCGAGACGAGCGTGCGCGCGATCTCGGGGTCGCGGAAGCCGGCGAGGACGTCGGTGCTCACGACGCTTCGACCTCCGCGTCCGGCGCGGGCACTTCGTCGATCGGCACCTCGCCCTCGCGCAGCAGCTCGAGCGTCTCTTCGGCGAACTCCTCGTCGACGACCTCGATCGCGAAGCCGGCGTGGACGAGCACGTAGTCGCCGTGCTTGGCGGCGGGCGTCATCATGACGCTCACCCAGCGGCGCACGCCGAGGATGTCCACCTCGGCCATCTGGTTGTCGTTGATCTCACCGACGATCTGCGCGGGAATGGCAAGACACATGGGGCAAACCCTCCGTTCGGATCACACTTCGTGCCGGCGTGCCCAGGCGACGACGGCCTGGCCGAACGACACGCCGCCGTCGTTGGCGGGAAGTCGGACGTGCGTGAGCGGCGTCATGTCCGCCTCGGCAAGACCACGCACAGCGCCTTCGCAGACGAGCCGGTTCATGAACACGCCCCCGGCGAGCGCGACGGTCCGCACGCCGGTGCGCTCCCGGGCCCGGGCGCACGCGTCAACTATAGCCGCTCCCACGGCACGGTGGAAGCGAGCCGAGATGGCCGAGACGGGCACGCCCGCCGCGATGTCGTCGAGCACCGCCTCGAGCACCGGAGCGCTCTCGATCACGCCCGGAGCGCCCTCCGTATAGCCGAAGGCGTACGCGCCGCCGGCCGCCGGATCGGCGATCGCTTCGAGCTCGATGGCGGCCTGGCCCTCGTACAGGGCGTCGTCGCGCACGCCCGCGAGCGCCGCCACGGCGTCGAAGAGCCGTCCCGCCGAGGAGGTCGGCGGGGTGTTGATGCCCTGCGCGATCATCGCGCGCAGCGTGGACTCCTCGCCCTCGGCCAGGCGCGATCGGAGCGGCGCCGCGCCGGGATGCTCGAGGAGCCCCGTCGCCTCCAGCGCGCCGAGCGCCATGCGCGCCGGTCGCCGGATGGCGGCCGCGCCGCCGGGCAGCGGCATCTCGGCGAGGTGCGCGAAACGCTCGAACGACGTCCAGTCGCCGAGCAGGACCTCGCCGCCCCAGATGTGGCCGTCGGTCCCGTAGCCGGTGCCGTCGAGTGCCACGCCTATGACGGTCCCGGACACGCCGTGCTCGGCCGTCACGCTCGCGATGTGCGCGTGGTGGTGCTGCACGCCCACCATCGGCAGACCGAGGTCGAGCGCCAGCTTGGTGGAGAGGTACTCGGGGTGGAGGTCGTAGGCGACAAGCTCGGGCCGCACGCGGAAGAGCCGCTCGTAGAGCGCGAGGGTGGTCTCGAAGTGCTCGAGCGTCTCGGCGTTCTCCATGTCGCCGATGTGCTGGGAGACGAACGCGTAGTCGTCGCGCACGAGCGTGAACGTGTTCTTCTGCTCGGGGCCCGCTGCGAGGATGTGGATGTCGCTCGTGAAGGGAAGCTTGAGCGGGAACGGCGCGAAGCCTCGCGCGCGGCGGACAGGCGCCTCGGCCCCGGCGACGACGCGGGTGACGGAGTCGTCGTAGCGCGAGAGGATGCCGCGGTCATGCAGGAGGAACGCGTCCGCGATCGCGGCGAGCCGCTCGATGGCCTCGGCGTTCTCCATCGCGATGGGCTCCTCCGAGAGGTTGCCGCTCGTCATCACGAGCGGTCGCCCGACCGCCTCGAGCAGCAGGCGGTGCAGCGGGGTGTACGGCAGCATGACGCCGAGCTCGGCGAGACCCGGCGCCACCGACGGCGCGAGCGTCTCGGGCCGCTCCCGCAGACGAAGGAGGACGATGGGTCGTCGCGTGCCGGTCAGCAACGCCTCCTCGGCGTCAGAGACGTGGCAGAACGCGCGCGCGGCGTCGACGTCGGGCACCATGACCGCCAGCGGCTTGCCCCAGCGTCGCTTGCGCTCGCGCAGGGAGGCGACGCCGCGCTCGTCGGTGGCGTCGCACGCGAGCTGGAAGCCCCCGAGCCCCTTCACGGCGACGATCGACCCGTCGCGCAGCAGCTCCGCGGTCCGGGCGAGGATCGCGTCGCTGCGCTTGCGTTCGGCCTCGCGGTCGCGGTGCGGGCGCGGCGTCGCCTCGCGATCGGGCGTCCAGCGCCACTCCGCGGGCGCGTCCGGGGCGTTCAGGTAGAGGCGCGGACCGCACACGAAGCACGCGTCCGGCTGTGCGTGGAAGCGGCGGTCGGCGGGGTCGGCGTACTCGGTGGCGCACTCGGGACACATGGGGAAGTCGCGCATCGACGTCATCGGCCGGTCGTAGGGGACGTCGCCGATGATCGTGAAGCGCGGGCCGCAGTTCGTGCAGTTGATGAACGGGTAGCGGTAGCGCCGATCGCCGGGCTCGCCGAGCTCCTCCTCACAGGACGCGCACGTCGCGATGTCGGGGGAGACGAGCGTCATGGCGTCGGGCGCGGCCGCCGAGGACGCGATCGTGAACTCCTCGTGCCCCTCGGGATCGACCTCCTCGGCGATGACCGCCTCCACGACGGCCATCGGCGGCGCATCGTCTCTGATGCGGCGGACGAACGCGTCGACGGCGTCGGGGTCCCCCTCGGCCAGGCAGAACACGCCCTCGGAGGTGTTGCGCACCCAACCGCGGATGCCGAGCGAGCGGGCGAGGTTGTACACGAAGGGACGGAAGCCCACACCCTGGACGACGCCCGTGACGTGCAGCGATACCGCCTTCATCGCGGCGTCATCCGGTGTGCGCGCCGTCGGCGACGAAGCGGTTGCTCATGAGCACGAACAGCCGGTACGCCTGGTCGAGCAGCTCCATCGCCTCGCTGGCCATCGCCTGGTCGATCGTCTCGCGCGCGCCGTTGAACGGCGAGTCGTGGATGAACGCGTTGCGCGCCTCGCGCATCGTGCGCCAGCGTCGCGGGAACTCGCGGTAGCCGAGCTCGGAGGCGGCATCCTCGAACTCCTCGCCGGTGAGCGTCGGGAAGACCTTGCCGATGCGCAGCCCGATCGAGCGCTGCGTGTCCATGACCATGCGCCGCATGTACAGGTCCGCGCCGTGGGCATCCATGATGCGGTCGAGGATGTCTTCAAGGATCGCCTCGAGGAACGTGGCCACCAGGATGACGACGATCTCGCCGTCGCCGTCGGCGTGATAGGCGCGGATGCGCGCGTCGAGCCGCCGGATGCGGTCGGTGGGGAAGCGTCGCCGCTCTTCGCCGCCGGAAGCCCCACAGATCGGGCAGGGATGCTCGGCGTCGAGGAATGCGGGGTCCCCCGAGAGGAACCCGCACTCGGGGCACTCCCAGTACACGGGCGCCTCTCCGACGGCCTCGGCGAAGACGGTCTTGTGGTATGGCTTCTTGTGCTTACCCATCGGACCGATTGTAGCCGACCGGACCGCCGAGGCGGACGTGCAGCGGCAACTCGAGGCCGTGCCCGGCGAGGAGGGCCTCATCGGCCATGACGGCGTCGCGCGGTCCGTCAGCGACGGTACGCCCGCCATCGAGCACGACAGCGCGCTCGCACAGCTCCCAGGCGAGGTCCATGTCGTGGGTCGCCACGACGAGCGTCGCTTCGAGCCGGCCGAGAAGCGCGATCATGTCGCGCCGTGCGCGCGGGTCGAGGTTGGACGTGGGCTCATCGAGGACGAGCACCTCGGGGCGCATCGCGAGCACCGTCGCGAGCGCCGCGCGCTTGCGCTGGCCGAAGCTCAGATGCTGCCCCGCTTTGGTGGCGAGCTCCGCGAGTCCCACGGCGTGCAGGGCGCCGTGGACGCGCTCGTCCACCTCGGCTCGGTCGAGCCCCATGTTGAGCGGGCCGAACGCCACGTCGTCGTAGACCGTCGTCATGAAGAGCTGGTCGTCAGGGTCCTGGAAGACGAGCCCGACACGCGCCCTCACCGCCCGCACGGTGTCGTCGGTCACCGTCACCCCGCCCACCGCGACGCTTCCGCTCGTGGCGCGCAGGACGCCGTTGGCGTGCAGCATGAGCGTCGACTTGCCGGCGCCGTTGGGGCCGAGCAACGCCACGTGCTCGCCGGCGTCGACGCCGAGCGAGACGCCACGCAGCGCCTGCGTGCCGTCGGGGTAGGTATGAGTGACTTCCGAGAATCGGAGGGCGGGTTGGGTCATCGGTCCATCCATTCAGGTGATCGCCACGGCGAGTGCGCCGAGGCAGGCGGTCAGCAGGAGCAGGATGTCGGAGGCGCCCATCACCGGGCGCGCCGCGGTCGGCAGCGTCCCGTCGAACCCGCGGGAGAGCATCGCCGCGTGGACGCGCTCGCCGCGCTCGTACGCCCGGACGAAGAGGTTGCCCGCGAGGTTGCCGTAGACGCGCAGCAGCGCGAGACCCCGCAGGTGGGGCGCCCGGCTTGCGATGGCCGTGCGCAGGGCGTGGAGCTGCCGCCCCATCACGCCGACGTAGCGATAGATGAACGCGAGCAGCAGCACGAACACGTGCGGCAAGCGCAGGCGCTTGAGCGCGAGGAGCAGGTCGGCGGGCGGCGTCGTAGCTGCAAGCAGGATGACGAACGCGGTGCATACCCACGCTCGTCCGATCAGGCCGCCCATGAGCGCAAGGCCTTCCGCCGAGAGAAGCGACAGCCCTTCGCGCAGCGGTGAGAGCAGTGCGATGCCACCCGCGAACGGCACGACAAGCAAGCTGCGTCCCGCGACCGATCGCAGCGGAAGCCGTGCCATCGCCGTGACGGCGAGGAAGAGCGCCACGAGCAGCGCGAACTCGAGCCCGGTGAGCGGGGGTGCGAGGACGACGCCGAGCACGAGGGCGAGGCACGCGAGCACCTTCGCCCGCGGCTCGCGTCGTCGCAGCGGGGAGTCTATGTAGGTGAGGCGCTCGAACGAGCGCGGATGCGGATGAGCGTGCGAGAGCGAGGGCTCCGCCGCATGGTGATGCGGGTGCCGATGCGGCGCCTCGCCGGGATGTCGGTGCGGATGATGGTGCAGCCCGTCGCCCGGTACGGGGGGCCGCTCGCTCTCGCGGCTCATGGCGTCATGCCCGCCGCGCCTTGAGCGCCTGGGCGAGCGCGTAGAGCAGACCGCCGGTGACGATCACACCCACGATGCCGGCAAGGACGCCCGCGAGCGTCTCGTTGCCCAGGCCGGGCACGACGTAATCGGGCATCGGACTCGAGAGCAGCGCGATCTCGCCGAACGGGCGGCCGAGGTGCTCGTAGACGTGTTCAAGCCCGTCGGGACTGGCGGACGCCAGGAAAGACAACGCCGCGGCCGCGATGGCCACCGCTCCGAGCGTCAGAGCCGGCCCGCGCACGGCCTGCGTATCCGCCTCGCGGCTCTCGGCCAGCAGGTCGGGTCTGACGGCGTGAAGGTAGCCGACAAGCCCTGCGGTGATGACGCCTTCGCCGACGCCGATGATCGCGTGCCAGAAGCCCATGGCCCCCGCGACCGGCAGGAGATCCGCCCGCCCCGAGACCCACAACATGACCGCCGCGACCAGGGCGGCCGAGGTGCACGCCGTCCAGGCGGCGGCGAACGCCCCGACAAGCCGCGTCCCGCGCCGGTCGCTCACGCTCGTGAACCAGCGATAGATGATCCAGCCGACCAACGGGGAAACGATGCCCATCGTGAGGGCGTTGGCGCCGAACGCGGTGATGCCTCCGTCCGCGAAGAAGATCGCCTGGACGCCGAGCACCGACGCCATCACGATCGCCGCCGGCCACGGGCCGAGGACGATCGCCGCGGCCGCTCCGCCGGCGAAGTGGCCGGACGTCCCTCCGGCGACGGGGAAGTTGAGCATCTGGAGCGCGAAGATGAGCGCGGCGAGGACCGCCATGAGAACGACCCGCGCATCGGTCAGGCGTCGCCTGACTTCACGGGCCGCGAATCCGAGGATGCCCGCCGAGCCGATCCAGGCGGTCACCCAGGTCTTGGTGTCGAGCATTCCATCAGGGATGTGCACGATGAACCCTCCCACTTCAACGGCATGACGGGTCTCTATCGTGCGTCCCTTCGTGGGAGCGCGCTGTCGGCCCTTCGATGGGCCGGTAAGGGTCAGACTCGCTCGATGCTGATGTCGTCGTCCATGACATCGAGCTGGCTCGCGGCGCTTTCGAGCTTCTCGCGCGCCTCGCCGAGCATGACGGTCACCTGCGCGAGCTCCGCGCTCGAGACGGGGCGATGCCCCTGATCCGCGAGGTGGTGGAGCTGTTCAAGCCACTGCTGAGCGAGCGCCAGGGAGTCGTTCACCATGGCGACCGCGAACTTCATCTGTCCGGTGTTGATGCCGCCTTCACACATAGCCATCCCTCCTCTCGGCACGGATCATGGTCTTCCTACGCTTCGGCGGCAGAAAGGACCACGGTGTGGTCGAGCAGACGGACCTCCTTGAGGCTCGCCTCGACCGTGCGGTGTCCCCCGTAGAGATCGAACAGCTTCAGGCGTCCGTCCTCGGGGACGATGGTGGTGACGTCTTCGATGGCCTCGATCAGCGACCCGTCGGCGTCCTGGATCACGACTCGGGCTTCACACATGTGCCTACACCTCCTTGCCGATGATGGAGGCCACCAGCGCGATGGCCTCCTCCATGAGATGGGGGAGCGGGCTCTTCGTGATCCCTACCAGGTCGATCCTGGGATTCGTCAAAGGCAAGAGTACCTTGCGGGCGCTGCTGAGCGCGAGCGCCTCGGCCATGAGCGGCGTGACCTCGCCCATCATGGAATCGGGGATGAGGACCGAGAGCGGCCCGACAAGGACGTCGGCCTCGCGCACCGTCACCCGCATCGCGTTCTCGCCGGTCGCGCCGCGATTGGCGCCGGCTTTCATCATCGTTGCCGTGGCAGTGGAGTTCGTCCCCACTGCCAACAGCTCGATGTCCTCGCCGAACACGGCTCGAAGCCGGGATACGATCTCCTGACCGATCCGGCCGCCCATGCCGTCGACGACCATGATGCGCGCACTCGCCACCGTGGGCCCCCGGGCGTCGGCTAGATCCAGTCGGACAGCTCTTCGACGAGCCGCTTCTTGGGCATGGCGCCGACGAGCTTCTTCGCGACCTCGCCGTCTTTGAAGACGAGCAGCGTCGGGATCGAGAGGACATCGAACTTGGTCGCGATCGTGGGGTTCTCATCCACGTTGAGCTTCGCCACGACGATCTTGTCGCCGTACTCTGCGGCGACCTCTTCGAGCACCGGCTCCATCATGCGGCAGGGACCGCACCACGGCGCCCAGAAGTCCAGCACCACGGGCTTGTCGCTTGAGACGACGTCCGCCTCGAAGCTGTCGTCGGTGACGTGCTTGAGATTCTCGCTCATCGGTGGGGCTCCTTTCACGGGGTCGCTCAGATGGAGCAGAGCCTCTGGTCAAGATACCGCAACGCCTCGAACGCTGCAGACGCGCCCTGCGCGGCCGCGGTCACGACCTGCTTGAGGTCGCCGCTCGTGACGTCGCCTGCGGCGTAGATACCCGGATAGGACGTGAGGCCGTTGACGTCGACCTTCACGAATCCCGCCTCGTCGAGGTCGCAGAGCTCGGCCACGAGCGAGCTCTTGGCGTCCACACCGACGAACTCGAAGATGCCGTCCAGTGGAAGGTGCTCGTCGGGCTCGCCGTTCGTCGCCGCGAGATCGATGCCGACGACCCTGCCTTCCTCACCCCGGACGGCCGTGACGACGCGGCTCCAGCGGACCTCGATCTTCTCGTTGGCGAAGCACTGTTCCTGGATGCACTTCGTCGCGCGCAGTTCGTCCCGGCGATGTATCAGGTGGACCTTGCGCGCGAACTTCGTCAGGAACATGGCCTCCTCGACGGCGGCATCTCCGCCGCCGATGACGGCGACGACCTTGTCGCGGAAGAGCGCGCCGTCGCACGTCGCGCACCAGGACACGCCGCGCCCGGTGTACTCGGCCTCGCCGGGTACGCCGAGCTTCTTGGGCACCGCTCCGGTCGCGAGGATGACGATCTTGGCCAGATGCGCCTGCCCGTCGGCCGTGACCACGAAGTCGAGTCCCTCGGGCTCGATGGACTCCACCTCGGCGAACGTACGGAACTCGGCACCGAACCGCTCGGCCTGACGCAGCATCAGATCGCCGATCTCCGCTCCCGAGATCCCCTCGGGGAACCCGGGATAGTTCTCGACCCAGTCGGTGGTGACGATCTGACCGCCCGGCATGGCGCTCTCGAAGACGACAGTCTTGGCCCGGGCACGGGCGGCGTACAGCGCCGCGGTGAGGCCGGCGGGTCCGCCGCCGATCACCGCGATATCGATCTCTTCCATCTAGATGGTCCCTCCGTCGAGCTCGATGGGTTGTCCGGCCTCTTCCGCTTCCTGGCGGACGGCTTCAAGGTTGCTCTTGGCGTCCTCGTACACAAGGAGGTCGTGCCCCGAGCTGCCCTCGGTGAGGCCGATGACCTTGGAGAACTGCTGCGCCGCCGCCTGGTAGTCCTGGCGGCCGCGCCAGTAGAAGATACCCAGGTTGAAGTTGGCCTGCACGTGGTCCGGATCGGCCTGCAGGACCGTGGTGGTCTCCTGAATGGCCTGGTCCGTCGCTCCCGTGTAGAAGAGCAGCGTCGCGAGGTCGGTGCGCACATCGGTGTCGTCCGACCGCTCGTCGAGGTATCGCTCGTAGTACTCGATCCCGAGACGCGCGAAGCGGACGTCGCCCGACGCGTCGTGCAGGTTGTAGTACGCATTCCCGACCTGCGCCAGCGTGTCGGGATCGTTCGGCTCGCTCTGGAGCGTCACGAGGCCATCGAGCAACTGGCGCTCATTGTCGTTCAGCAGGTCGCGGAACTCGGCCGGTACGCCGGTGGTGGTCTGCTGCGGTGCGACGAGGTTCGACGAGTAGACCGCGAATGCGACGACCCCGGCGAAGACGGCCACCGACATCGCGAGGATGCCGAGCGGGACCTTGTAGCGCTGGAAGGGCCGGACGATGTAGCGCCGCGCGAAGCTGCCGTCCGCCGCGTCTTCCCGCCGCTCGACCTCGATGCCGAGGGCCTGCGCCTTGAGCAGCATATTGAGGTCGTTCGTCACGAGCGTCAGGTCATCGCAGCCGTCGCGACAGGTGGAGTACGCAGCAGCGAGGATGCGGTCGTCCGCATTCCGGCTCGAGAGTCCCTCGGGATACTCGATGTCCGAGTCGCGGCTACGGATGCGCAGCCGGGCTCCGTTCTCGAGCTCGACGCCTTCGAGAAGGTTGCCTTGCTCGGACAGCTCGAACAGCATCCGGCTCACCTCGCGGCCGCGGAAGCGGAGCTCCGGGTCGACGCGGCTGAGCTTGAGCTTGTCGATCTCTCCGAGGACGGTCTCGGGCAGCACGATCTCGGCGTCGGGATATGCGAAGAGCACGCCGGGGTCGGCGAGGAGGACGTTGGTGTCGAGAACGATGGTTCGCATGTGCGGCTCGCTTGGTGTCATGCGGTCGCGTCGTCGCGCGTCCCGCTATCGGCGTCACCTGGCATAGTAGCAGCACTCCCCGCGTCGGGTCGCCCGTTCCTGCCGTTGGGGGCGGCTGCCGACACGCGCCTCCGGATGAAGACGAGCAGCCCGATGAGCACCAGGATGACCATCCCGACCATCGCGAGGCGGTCGAGGTACGATGCGCGGACCGTGACGGTCGATTCGGCGATCTTGAGGTCACCCGCCCACACGGACACGCGCACGTCGTCAGAGACCGCGCGGCCCAGGTCGACGGGGACGGTGAGGTAGTTGTCCGAGGGGGCCAACGTCAGCGTCGCCTCGAACGAGCGTGGCTGCACCTCCGCCGCGTTCACGCGCACGATCACCGAGAGCTCCCGCTCGGAGGCGTTGAGCACCGCGAGCGGCATCTCCCCGGTGCGGTCGGCGAGCGTGACGTCGCGCGCGTCGAGCGTTACCGCCGAGAAGACCCGGTCCGCCGCCTCCCGGGCCGCCGCGGCGTACGACCGTCCACGCTCCCAGGCGCCCTCGGTGTCCTGCCACGATCCGCTCTCGGCGACGAGCAGCGAGCGGGTCGCCTCGGCCAGCACCGGGTCCGTGGCGCTTACGGCAGCCCTGAGGGCCTGGACCCGGCGGCGGACGCCGGCGATCTCGTCCCAGTAGCCGGTGGGGGCGGAGATGGCTCCCGCCTCGTCGTCGAGCGTGACCGTGGCTGCCCCGCGGAGGACGGATGCCTCCTCGGCGGTCACCGGCTCTGTCCAGGGCAACGCCTGGACCGCGTCGAGGAGGGCGATCGCGTCGGCCGCGGTCGTGCCGGACCCGAGTTCGATGAGGGCCACGGCAGCCGGGGGGCGCACCGCGTCCCCGGCGGGGAACGCGAGGTCGAAGAGGCGGTCCTCGATGGCGCGCTCTCCGGCTCGCGATGCCTCCGCGAGGGCGGCGTCGGTCACGAGCGCGGTAAGCCCGGTGTCCTCGATGGCGACCGGGCCGACGAGCGGCGCCCCGCCGGTGGTCCGGACGGCGTCTCCACGCACAACCACGTGCGTGATGCCGGCCGCCTCAGCGGGAGCGACCGCCTGCGGCGTCAGCACGCCGCCGAACGCGGCGCCCGCCGAGGGCGCGAGCCCGAGCGCCGCCGTTACGGTCGCCGCGCCGAGCGAGAGATGGTCGGCGAGGTCGGCGGTCGCGTCGATGCTCGCCAGACCCGCGAGGTCGGGCTCCGCGTAGGGTACGTCGAGCAACTGCAGGCGGCCCGTGCCGGCCGCCTCGGAGATCGCCTCGAGCGTGGCGGCGTAGCGAAGCGGCTCCGTGTCTTCAGGCCCCGCGGACCCGGCGGCCGCTGACGCGGTCGTCTCGTAGCCGTCGACAGCGCGGGACCACTCCTCGAGCATGACCGGCGCGAGCGCGAGCGAGCAGCGCGCGCCGGGTCGCTGGAGCATGTAGGCCGAGAGCGCCGCCGCGGCGTCGGGGGCCTGACGGGTGGCGGGGTCGATCGCGAAGCGGCCGTCCGGATCGAGGCCGGGCGTCTCGGCTATGCGTACGACGACCGCCACCGGCAGCGACGGCACGTCGGGGTCGAGCACGAGCATCCGGCCCTCGACGGTCGTCGGCTCCGAGCCCGTCGCCAGGATGCGTGCCTCGAGCGGGTACCTGCCCGGCGCCAGGGAGAGGTCGGCGAGCTCGCGCGAGAAGGCGATCTCGACGGCGCCTGCCTCGACGTCGTGCCGTACCTCGGTCTTCTGGTAGAGGAGGCCCCCGTCGGGGCGGAACGCTCGCAGGCGGACCTCGAAGTATTCCGCGGGCTGCGAGAGCGTGGTCCTCACCGTGACGGCGAGCGCCCCCGCGGGCGTGACCGCCACCGCCGCCTGGCGCAGCGTGACATCGACGTGCTGAGCGTCGGGCTGCGCTGCAGCGGGGGCGAAGCTGCCGAGAAGCACCGCGACGCAGAGGAGCGTCACGATGGTCGCGTGTGCGGCTGTCTGTCTCGGCACGGTGGATCGGCTCCCGTCGGTGACGTGTCCCCCCAGCGGAGCAGGTGCGTTCGTGTACGATAGAGAACTTACGGGGAGAGATTATCTCACGAGCCGGGGGCTGGACGAAGGGACGTTACCGGATGTCGACACGCGATACGGACAGCAGCATACCGACGGTCCTCCCGCTGATCCCGCTGCGCGACCTCATCATCTTCCCCAACCTCGTGGTACCCCTCTTCGTCGGGCGCGAGCGCTCCATCAACGCGCTCGAAGAGGCGATGCGCACGGACCACATCGTGGCGCTCGTCACGCAGAAGACCGCCGAGACGCAGAACCCCGAAGCCGACGACCTCTACGAGATCGGATGCGCGGTCACGATCCTGCAGGAGCTCAAGCTGCCCGACGGCACCGCCAAGGCGCTCGTCGAGGGCCAGCAGCGCTTCCGGATCCTCGAGTTCATCGAGATGGACCCGTATATGAAGGTGCGCGTCGAGCTGATCGACGAGGCCGAGGAGGCCGACGTCGAGACGCAGGCGCTCATGCGCACGCTGCTCGCCGACTTCGAGCACGCGTCCGAGCTCGGCAAGCCGATCCCGCAGGAGGTCCTCGTCGCCGCTTCGGGCATCGACGAGCCCGGAAGACTCGCGGACTTCGTCGCATTCCACCTCGCGCTCAAGGTCGAAGAGAAGCAGCAGATCCTCGAAGCGGTGGAGGCCAAGGAGCGGCTCCAGAAGACCGCCGGCTTCCTGCGCAAGGAGATCGAGATCCTGGAGATCGGCTCCAAGATCCAGAACCGCGTCAAAGAGCAGATGTCCAAGACGCAGCGTGAGTACTTCCTCCGCGAGCAGATGAAGGCGATCCAGCAGGAGCTCGGCCAGTACGACGAGGTGCAGGCCGAGATGGACGAGTACCGCGAGAAGATCGCGGCGGCCGGCATGCCCGAGGATGTCGAGGAGAAGGCCCTCAAGGAGCTCGGCAGGCTGGAGAAGATGCCGCAGGCGGCTGCCGAGACGAGCGTGATCCGCACGTACCTCGACTGGCTTATCGGGCTCCCGTGGCAGGCGGAGGACGAGGAGAAGCTCGACCTCGTCGCCGCGCAGGAGATCCTCGACGAGGACCACTACGGCCTCGAGAAGGTCAAGGAGCGCGTGCTGGAGTACCTGGCGGTGCACAAGCTCACCGACCACATGCGCGGCCCGATCCTCTGCTTCGTCGGCCCGCCCGGCGTCGGCAAGACGTCTATCGGCAAGTCCATCGCGCGCGCGCTCGGCCGCAAGTTCATCCGCATGTCTTTGGGCGGCGTCCGCGACGAGGCCGAGATACGCGGCCATCGGCGTACGTACGTCGGCGCGCTGCCGGGGCGCATCATCCAGTCGATCAACCAGGTCGGCACGAAGAACCCCGTCTTCATGATGGACGAGGTCGACAAGGTCGGGGCGGACTTCCGCGGCGACCCGACCTCGGCGCTCCTCGAGGTGCTCGACCCCGAGCAGAACAACTCCTTCCAGGACCACTATCTCGAGGCGCCGTTCGATCTCTCCAACGTCATGTTCATCACGACCGCCAACCTGCTCGATCCGATCCCACCCGCGCTGCGCGACCGCATGGAGGTCATCCACTTCCCGGGCTACACCGAGGACGAGAAGCTCCACATCGCGCGGCAGTACCTCATCCCCAAGCAGCTGACCGAGCACGGCCTCTCGGCCGGCAAGCTTGACATCAAGGACGACGCCATCCGCGAGATCGTGCGCCGGTACACGCGTGAGGCCGGCGTCCGGAACCTGGAGCGCAACATCGCGGCGATCTGCCGCCAGGTGGCCCGCAAGGTGGTCGAAGGCAAGAAGGGTAAGACGACCGTCAGCATGCGCACCGTCGGCAAGTACCTCGGGCCGGCGAAGTTCAGCTTCGGGCTTGCCGAGAAGGACGATGAGGTCGGTGTCGCGACCGGGCTGGTCTGGACCGAGGTCGGCGGCGACGTGATCTTCATCGAGGCGACCAAGATGTCGGGCAAGGGCAAGCTGATCCTGACGGGGCAGCTCGGCGACGTCATGCGCGAGTCCGCGCAGGCCGCCGTCAGCTACATCCGGGCGCGCGCCGCGGACCTGGACGTCCCGGAGGACTTCAACGAGCAGTTCGACCTGCACATCCACGTGCCTGCAGCCGCCATACCCAAGGACGGCCCCTCGGCGGGTATCACGATGGCGGTCGCACTCACGTCGGTGCTCACCGGGACGCGCGTGCGGCGCGACGTTGCGATGACGGGTGAGATCACCCTGCGCGGCCGCGTCTTGCCCATCGGCGGCCTCAAGGAGAAGCTCCTTGCCGCGCACCGCGCCGGCATCAAGACGGTGCTCATACCCGCTGAGAACGAGCGCGATCTCGAGCTCGTGCCCGAGCACGTCCGGGATGAGATGGAGATCGTCCCGGTCGACCACATGGACGCTGTCCTCCAGCGTGCCCTCGTCACCCCCTCCAAGCCAAAGAAGCGCACGCGCTCGTCCTGACCGTCCCTCGATAGCTGCCGGTGCCAGCCGCCCGCGCGATCGGGTCCCTGCGCGGTCCGGCCGCCGCGGCATGCTGCCGCCTGTCTGACTGATGCTTCCCGGGCGTTACGCCCCCACTGTGACGGGTATCACACTTCTTGAGACGAGCGCACGGACAGGCGCTCCCATAGGGCAGATGTCGAGAACGCAACGGGACACGCTGATCCATCACCTGAAGCGACGGTCACCGGGGTGATGGGGAGTGAGCGGTGAGACCGGCCCACGCGGGGCCGGTCTTTGTTTTTGCCCGTTCGCTGCGGCGCTATCGACAGACCGCCGAGGAGGTGGAGGGACGATGGCACGGATGATGAAGAGGAGGACCCGCTCGGTCCGGTTCTTCGCCACGTGGCTGGCCATCGCATTGGTCGTCGCGATCGTGGCTCCGGGCTCAGTGGTCCTCGCGGACGATGGAGGACAGACCGCCGATGTCGGTGTAGCCGAGAAGGTCATCGACGAAGGCGCGGTCGACGGGGAGGAGAAGGCAGCCCCCGAACCCGAAGCGCCGGTCGATGCGGCGCCACCTGCGGAGGAGCCCCCGGCGGACGCGCCAGACGACACCGTCGAGCCAGTGCTGGTCGAGGCATCGGCCGAGTCGGCGCCTGTGACGGCCCAGGGTGAAACCGTCTCGCTCGGTGCAGGCGGTTCTCCGCCGACGGATCCGGGTGGGAATCCGCCACTGTGTGATCCCGGTGTTCGAATCGAGGGCGCGTCGGCGACCGAGCCCGGTGGGCCGACAGACGTCGAGAGCGGAACGTACACTGCTTCGAGCTCGCGGACCCATGCGAGCCCGAGCGCGCCCGCGGACTACGAGATCACCATCACCGTTCACAATAGCGAGTCCACTGGACCGTGGTTCGACTGGGTCTCCAACTACCCAGTCATGAAGGTCGTCGTGAAGGGTGGAAACGACTTCGCCACGTACCTGTACGATCCTGCCGCCTACTCCGGCACAGGGCTTCATGCTCCGACCAACCCCGCGAACGGGAAGTGGTACGGGCTCAGCCACATCGACTTCTGCTTCGGGGAGTGCGAGGAACCCGAGACAGGCTCGATCACTGCATGGAAGTGGGAGGACTTGAATGGCGACGGCGTGTGGCAGTCCGACGAGGAGCCCTTCGAGCCGCCGATCGCTGGATGGTCCATGACCATCAAAGACGGCGAAGACGATGTCGCTTCCGGGCTCACTGACGCCGACGGCAAGGTCGTCTTCAGCGGTCTGGATCTGGAAACGGAGTACACCGTCGTAGAGGGTAGCGACACCGATTTCTACCCGACGACGCCAGCGACGCAGTCGGTGTACGCGCAGAGCGACGGTGTCGATGTCTTCTTCGGCAACGCCGAGTACGCGATGATCGTCGTGACCAAGTTCCACGACCTGAACGGCGACGGCGTGTGGCAGTCCGATGAGGAGCCCTTCGAGCCCCCACTCGAGGGCTGGGAGTATGAGCTGTACGACGCCGAGGAGAGCTTGCTGGCGACCGGCACGACGGACGTGGTAGGCGAGTTGGTCTTCGCCGGTCTTGAGGTCGGGAGCTATTCAGTCACAGAGGTCGTCAAGCCGGGGTGGGCACTTACCACGCCGAACGATGTCGATGTCACGTTGATGTCGGGTGAGACGGCTGACGTGCTGTTCGGCAACGGGGAAGTCCTGTACGTGAAGACGTTCGAGTTCACCTATCCGGACAAGCCGGCCGGCGTCGACCTTAAGGTGACGTTCGACCTCAACGGTGAGCCGGAGAGCCTGTGGCTGACCGGCGAGGGTCCGGTGTACTCCGCCGAGATCGATGTGCCGTACCCGTATGAGATCGCCAACGTGGTCTGGTGGGCGGATGGACCTGACGGTCTCGTTGCGCTCGGCGAGACGCCGGGCGAGACGCTCGAGGGTGACCTCACCAACGAGTTCGAGTACGATCCGTCGCTCTCCGGTCATAAGTTCAACGACTACAGCGAGGACGGCATCTGGGATGGCGATGAGCCGCCGATCGAGGGATGGACGATCTTCCTGTATCGGGTCATCCCGCAAGACGTGGAGCTCTATGCCGTTCCCCCGCTGATCCCGGGCCTTGAGTTCGTGGCGAGCACGCTCACGGACGAGAACGGCTACTACGAGTTCTCGGGCATGCTGCCTGGTCTGTACGTCCTGATAGAGGATCTGCCTGTAGGCTGGACGCAGTCAGTGGCGCCGGAAGGGCCGTTCCTGGTGGAGCATGGCACCGCGCTCGAGGATCTCGATTTCGGGAACTACGAGCCGTTCGTGCCCTTCACCGAGCTGGATCTGGCGATCCTGAAGGAGGCCAGCGCGGACGAGGCGGACCCGGGCGACACGGTCGACTACACCCTGACGTACTGGAACAACGGCGAGCTGCCGGCCACCGACTTCACGATCACCGATGATTTCGACGAGCGGTACGTGGAGGAGGTCTTCGACGTCAGCGATGGCGGCGTGGTGGACATGGTCAACGGCACCATCACGTGGGACCTGGCGGGACCGCTCGCGATGGAGGACGGCGAGAAGACGCTTACCTACTCGGTGCGTCTGATCGAGGACATGCCGGAAGATGAGACCAACGTCGACAACGTCGTCGTCATCGAGCACCCGCGCGACACGGATCCGAGCAACAACACCGATGACTGGCGTGTCGTGGTGGACAACCCGGCGCTTCCGTTCACCGAGGAAGAGCCGTTCCTGCCGTTCACCGGCGGTAGCCTTGCGATGCTCATCGGTGCCGCGCTTGCGAGCGCCGGCATCGGTGTCGCGCTGCGACGTCGTCGTAGGGATGCGTGATCCCGACAGTCCGTCACCAACGGGACGGGGCCGCGCGAGCGGCCCCGTTCTGCATATGACGAAGCCCCGGGAGGGAGGACCGGGGCTTCATCCGTTCGGCTCGTGGTGCTCGGTCTCAGTTGGGCGGTACGTTCTCGCCCCAGTCGATGACGCCGTTGTCACGCCAGTCGATGATGTGCCAGATCTCGTGGCCGATGATGCGCTCCAGGCTGGCGGTGTGGCTCGGGCTGATGACGATGCGGCCTGACTTGTAGTAGCAGATCGCCTGGTAGCCGCGCGCGTCGCCGAAGCTCACCGTGCTGCCCTTGAGGATCGGGTACTTCGCGATGTAGCCGGCGAGGATCGATTGCGCGCGCGAGAGCTCGCTCGTGGACGAGGAGCTCGAACTCGTGCTCGTGGACGTGCGCGCTGCCGTCCAGCTCTTGGTGACCGTCGAGACCCGCTTGACCGGCGTCGCGGTCTTCGCCGCGGCGGCGGCGCGGAGGACGGTGCGCGAGTCGGAGAGGATCTTGACCGGCTCCGCGTCGAGCGTCGCCAGCTTGGCCGAGACGGTCACACGCTGGGCCGCGGACGCGCTCTGCGGCGCGGAGGCCACGCCGAGCGTGAGCAGCGCGACGAGCGCAAGCGCGAGCAGCCCTGCGGTGGCGGTGCGCGCCGGTCGGTTCCTGAGTGACTTCATGTGGATCGCCCCTTGTCGATGCTGAGCGACATACGGCCCGACTCCCCCGCAAACAGCGCCGGGATGTCGGGCCGATACACGTGTCGACTCAACCTCGGCAGTCCGGCTGTCGTAGGAGGCCTTCTGCCTCCGGTAGACCCGTGACTTTGCGAAGCGCGCCTTTCGGCGGGCCGTGCCTTTTTCGGGGAGCGGTTCCGATGTTCGCTTGTCAAACGCCGTACACTGTCACTATCGGCATCGGGCGCGTGCTCCTTTACCGTTGGCGTGTAACGGATGTCACAACACCCGGTGATCGCTGTCACAGACTGGAAGCACGAGGTGGGCTCGATGGCCGAACGGCGCACGACTATACCTGTCAGCGCTGTGGCGGGCAATGTCTTTCTCGGGATCGCAATCGGTCTTCTCGGCTACTACGCGCTCACGAGCGGACTGGCGTGGCTCGAGCAGCGCCAGCTGCGGGGAGAGCTCGAACCGCTCGGCGCCGTCGCGCGGGCACAGAGCTCGGAGATAGCGGTAGAGAGCGGACCGCGCCTCGACTTCGAGGGATGGGAAGGCGAGGACCGCGCGTACTGGGAGGCGTTGCCGGACGGGGGCGTCTTCGGGAGGATCGTCATCGAGCGGATGGAACTCGATGCGGTCGTGGTGAAGGGCGTCGGAACCGAGGAGCTGAAGCGCGGGCCCGGGTGGATCGACTGGACCCAGGTGCCTGGCCCGGAGGGGACGTTCGGCGTCGCGGGCCACCGAACCACGTACGGCGCGCCGTTCCGTGACCTCGACAGGCTGGTCGAAGGCGACGTCATCACGTTCCTCTCACCGTACCGGCGGTACGTCTACATCGTGTCAGGGACCGAGATCGTGACGCCGGACCGCGGGGACGTGCTCTTCCCGGGAGACGAGCCGATGCTCGGGCTCTCCGCGTGTCACCCTCCGTACAGTGCGGCGTACCGCTACATCGTCCATGCGAGATTGGCCGAGGTCCGTCGAATCAGCGACGGGCCGGAAGGGTAGGGCTGCATGCGCGTGCTCGTTACCGGAGGAGCCGGATTCATCGGCTCGAACCTCGTCGAGGCTCTGCTGGAGCGGGGCGATACGGTGGGCGTCATCGACGACCTCTCGACGGGACACGCAGAGAACGTGCCCGAGGCCGTCTGGTTCGCGCGCCTCGACATCACAGGCGAAGATCTCGCCTCCGCTGTTGCGGAGTTCGCCCCTGAAGCGTTGGTGCACCTCGCCGCGCAGACGAGCGTCCCGCTCTCGGTAGCGGATCCCGAGCGAGACCGGCTGGTGAACCTCGCCGGGACGCGCGCCGTCGCCGCTGCCGCGGTCGCCGCGGGCGTCACGCGCGTGCTCTCGGCATCCTCGGCCGCCGTCTACGGCACGCCGCGCGGCCCCCTGCCGCTGTCGGAAGACGCCGAAACCGTTCCCGAGAACCCCTACGGCGAGTCGAAGCTTGCGGCTGAGTCAGCGCTCTCCGAGGTGCTCGTGCCGGCGGGCGTCGACTTCGCGTCGCTGCGCTTCGCGAACGTCTACGGGCCGCGTCAGGACTGGCAGGGGGAGGGCGGCGTCGTGGCCATCGTGAGCGCGCGGATGCTCGGCGGCGAGACGCCGGTCGTCTACGGCACCGGGCGGCAGACGCGGGATTTCATCTACGTCGGCGACGTCGTCGGTGCGATCCTGCACGCTCTCATGCGACCGGGTGCGCTGGCGAGCGGTGGCGGCGGGCGCACCGGCGCCGCATACAACATCTCGACGGGCAGAGAGACATCGGTGAACGACCTCGTCGCGGGGTTGGCGGCCGCGTGCGGCTACGAAGGGGACGTACGCTGCGAGCCGGCGCGGGTCGGCGACATCGAGCGCAGCGCGCTCGACCCGGCTCGTGCGCGCGCGGCGTTCGACTGGCAGGCTCGCGTGTCCCTCCGCGATGGGCTGGCGATCACCGCCGAGTGGTTCGCGCGGACGCGATGAGCCAGGGGTCGGACAACCGCGCGCTTGCAGAAGCGGTGCGGGCCAAGGCGGTCAGCGAGATCGCCGCGGCCGATGCGCTCGCGGGCGGCGTGCCTGTCGCCGTCGGAGGCGCGATCCCCGCGCCGACGCTTCTCGTCACGGCCCGGGCCTCCGCGACGGAGTCGGAGGAAGGAACGGCGCTGGCGGGCGTGGCCGGCGAAGCGGCGGGCAAGGCGCTCGCGGGTCTCGGCCTGCCGCCCGAGTGGGCCGCGGTCGTCTCACGTCAGGGTGATGTCCCGCTCGCGGTGATGCGCGAACGCCTCGGGCTGATCGTCGAAGCCGTCGACCCGGGCGTGGTGATCGCGCTCGATGCCGAGGCCGCCGAGGATGTCGCCGCGGCCCTGGGGGCTTCGCCGCTGCGATTCGGGAACCCTGCACGCGTCGGGGGGAGGCGCGTGCTGGCGGTCGACGGATTCCAGGCCTCGCTCACCGACGAGACGCGGAAGCGACGGGTCTGGCGACAGCTCACGGCGCTGCGCGAGCCCTAGGAGCATGAAGGGCGCCTCGCAAGGCGCCCTTCCATGCCACACGGCCGATGGTCGGCCGAGCTAGTCTTCTTCGATCTCCTCGATCGCCCCCATCGGGCACTCCTCCATGCAGGTGGCGCACGCGGTGCACGCGTCGTCGTTCACCGGTTCGGCGACATCGTCGACGAGTTCGAGCACTCCCTCGGGACATGCATCCACGCATATACCGCAGCCTGAGCACTCGTCTTCGTTGATGATCGGACGGGGCATCGATCTCTCCTTCTGCGTCGCACGCCGGCACCGATGTCGTGCCGGCGGTGGTCGGTTCTGGGGCCGTACCATACATGACGCATAGGGGGGTGTAAAGCGGCAGTCGCCGGGGATCCTGAAGCACGTCAGGGCGGGTCGACGGTGCCGAGTTTTCGGCATCAGCGAGCCGGGTATATTGAACAGGTACTGTCAACAAAGTTGACATGACCACACTCAGATATTAGTCTGAGATGCGCGTCGCGGTCGGGCGGGGTGCCCGCGTGCGGCGTCCACACATGCCACGGAACCTCGTCAGAGGTCTTGAGGAAGGAGCACGGGACCATGGGCAAGATCATCGGTATCGACCTGGGCACGACCAACTCGGCCGTTGCCGTCCTCGAGGGCGGCGAGCCCACCATCATCGTCAACTCGGAGGGCGACCGGACGACCCCGTCCGTGGTGGCGTTCCGCAAGGACGGCGAGCGCATCGTCGGCAAGGCCGCGAAGAACCAGGCCATCACGAACCCCGAGAACACCATCAAGTCCATCAAGCGCTTCATCGGCCGTCGGTTCGAAGAGACCGAGTCGGAACGCAAGACCGTCTCCTACAACGTCGTGAAAGGCAAGGACGGCCGGGCCGTCGTGGAGGTCGAGGGCACGAGGTATACGCCCGAGGAGATCTCGGCGATGATCCTCCAGAAGATGAAGGCAGACGCGGAGGCGTATCTCGGCGAGAAGGTCACCGAGGCGGTCATAACCGTTCCCGCGTACTTCAACGACTCGCAGCGACAGGCGACGAAGGACGCCGGTAAGGTCGCCGGTCTCGAAGTGAAGCGCATCATCAACGAGCCCACCGCGGCTGCGCTCGCGTACGGGCTCGACAAGGGCCACGAGGACCAGACGATCCTCGTCTTCGACCTGGGGGGCGGCACCTTCGACGTGTCGATCCTCGAAATGGGCGAGGGTGTCTTCGAGGTGAAGTCGACCTCCGGCGACAACCATCTCGGTGGCGATGACTGGGACCAGCGCGTCATGGACTGGCTGGCCGACAAGTTCAAGGCCGATCACGGCATCGACCTGCGCGCCGACAAGATGGCGCTGCAGCGGCTCAAGGAGGCCGCTGAGAAGGCAAAGATGGAGCTCTCCACGATGCAGACGACCCAGATCAACCTGCCGTTCATCACGGCGGACGCCTCCGGGCCGAAGCACCTGGACTACACGCTGACCCGTGCCGAGTTCCAGAAGGTGACGAGCGACCTGCTCGATCGCTGCAAGAAGCCGGTCGAGAACGCCATCAAGGATGCCGGCATCAAGGCGGCGGACATCGACCACGTCATCCTCGTGGGCGGCTCGACCCGCATGCCGGCGGTCCAGGAGCTGGTCAAGGGCATCACCGGCAAGGATCCGCACAAGGGTGTCAACCCCGATGAGGTCGTCGCCATCGGCGCGGCCATCCAGGGCGGTGTGCTCGGCGGAGACGTGAAGGACATCCTGCTGCTCGACGTGACCCCGCTCTCGCTGGGCGTGGAGACGCTCGGCGGCGTCATGACCAAGATGATCGAGCGCAACACCACCATTCCCACGCGCAAGACCGAGGTCTACACGACCGCGGCCGATGGACAGACGTCGGTCGAGATCCACGTGCTGCAGGGCGAGCGCGAGATGGCGGCGGACAACAAGACGCTCGGCAAGTTCCACCTCATGAACATCCCGCCGGCACCGCGCGGCGTACCGCAGATCGAGGTCACGTTCGATATCGACGCCAACGGCATCGTGAACGTCTCGGCGAAGGACCGGGGCACCGGGCAGGAGCAGAAGATCACCATCTCCGGCTCCACCGCGCTCTCCGACGAAGAAGTCGAGCGCATGGTCATGGATGCTGAGGCGCATGCCGAGGAGGACCGCAAGCGCAAGGAGCAGGCCGAGATCCGGAACACGGCGGACTCGCTCGTGTATACGACCGAGAAGACGCTCTCCGACCTCGGTGACAAGGTTCCCGAGGAGACGAAGGCTGCGTGCGAGGCGGCCGCGGAGAAGGTCAAGAAGGCGCTCGAAGGCGACGACGCCGATGAGATCAAGTCGGCGACCGAGGAACTCCAGCAGGCGAGCTACAAGCTGGCTGAGATCGTCTATCAGGAGAGCCAGGCGGCGGCCGCCGAAGGCGGAGAGCCCGCCGAGACGCCGACCGACGAGGAAGAGGTCGTGGAAGCGGACTACGAGGTCGTCGACGAGGAGTAGCGCATGGACCGGAAGAGGCACACAGACCCCGCGGGGCCCGGTGCGACCGATCCCACGCTGGAAGAGGACCTCGGTGCTGAGTTCGCCCTACGTGGCGACCAGCTCGAGCACGACCTCGAGCAGGCACGGCGCGAGGCGGCTCAGCACCTGGAGGCCGCACAGCGCATCCAGGCGGAGTTCGACAACTACCGCAAGCGTGTGGCCCGTGAGGCCGAGGACATCAGGCGCCGGGCCGGGCAGCGGATCGTGGAAGAGCTGCTGCCCGTGCTCGACAACCTGGAGCGCGCCATCGATCACACGACCGCCGGAGGCGACCTGGAGCACCTGCTTACCGGTGTCGAGATGGTCCACCAGCAGATCCGCGACGTCTTCGGCAAGGAGGGCGTCGAGGTGCTCGACCCGTTCGGTGCGGCGTTCGACCCGAACCTGCACCAGGCGGTCGGACAGCGAGAAGACGCAGAGGTGCCCGAGGGGACCGTCCTGGACGTGTACCAGAAGGGCTACCTCATGAATGGGCGTGTCGTCCGCCCGGCCATGGTGGTCGTGAGCACCGGAGGACCGGCCCGCGAGGAGTGACGCATGGCCGCACGCAAGGACTACTACGACATACTCGGCGTGCCGAAGAACGCGTCCACGGACGATATCAAGAAGGCGTTCCGCAAGCAGGCCCGCAAGCACCATCCTGACGCCGGCGGCAGCGAGGAGCGCTTCAAGGAGATCAATGAGGCGTACGACGTGCTCTCTGATCCCGAGAAGCGCAAGCAGTACGACGAGTATGGCCAGTACTTCGGCGGCAACGTGCCGCCCGGCGGCGCCGGCCCGTTCGGCGGCGGCTACCAGTACACGACCGTCGACATGGGCGATCTCGGCGACCTGTTCGGCGACGTTTTCGCAGGCTTCGGTGGACGTCGCAGCCGCCAGGCCAGCGCTCGTCGCGGCAACGACCTGCAGTACGACCTCACCCTGTCGTTCGACGAGGCGCTCACCGGCGTCTCGACCAAGGTCGAGGTGAAGCGGACCGAGTCCTGCTCGGCATGCGGCGGTACGGGCGCGGCGCCGGGAACGTCGCCGGTCACGTGCACCACGTGCGGCGGTAGCGGTCACGTCAGCCAGGGGCAGGGTATGTTCGCGTTCTCCCGGCCGTGTCCACGGTGCGGAGGCAGCGGCACGACGATCGAGACGCCGTGCCCGACGTGCAAGGGCAAGGGGACGGTGACGCGCGTGAAGCCCGTCACCGTCAACGTGCCGCCGGGCGTCACCGACGGCGGCAAGCTCCGCTTCAAGGGCAAGGGCGAGCCGGGCACCGGCGGCGGGCCGGCGGGTGATCTGTACGTCGTCACCCACATCCGGCCGCATGCGTACTACACGCGTGATGGCGCGGATGTCGTGCTCGACCTGCCGGTCACGCTTCCGGAGGCGGCGCTCGGCACGCAGGTCACGATCCCCGCGCCGGACGGCACCAAGGTGAAGTTGAAGATCAAAGCCGGGACCCAGGACGGTACCGTGCTCCGGATCCGCGGTAAGGGTGCGCCCAAGCTGAAGGGCAAGGGCTCCGGCGATCTGAAGGTACGGGTGGCGGTGCAGGTGCCGACGGCGCTCACCGCCGAGCAGAAGGAGTTGCTGAAGCGTTTCGAGTCCTTGCGTGACGAGGACGTGCGGGCGCACATCACCTGACCAAGGAGGAACCGCGGTGAAGAGCCAGCGACGTGGCGGCAAGGACAGGCCGCTCTACATGATCAGCGTGGCCGCTGAGCTTGCCGGCATGCATCCGCAGACGCTCAGGGTCTACGAGCGCAAGCGCTTGGTGCAGCCGCGACGCTCGGCAGGGAGCACGCGCCTGTACTCGGACGCCGACATCGAACGGCTCAGGCTCATCCAGCGGCTGACGCAGGAGGAGGGCATCAACCTCGCGGGAGTGACCCGCATCATCTCGCTGCAGCGCCAAATCGAGGAGCTGGAAGCCGAGCTCGAGGTGGCCAAGGCGGAGGCGAGCCGGAAGGACGTGTTGCTGGCAGCCGAGATCCAACGCGTCCGTGCGAGCATGCGTGCCGACATCGTGCACGTGCCCACCGGACGCATCGTACGCAGAGAACGGTAGCGAACGATGGCCGACCGACGATCGGCGCTCAGGCGATGGCTTGAGGGCGTCCGTGATGGCGAGATACCCGGAGGTCCCCTCTGACTACTCGTCGCCTGGGTGTGGTCGCACCTTGCGAGGGAACGCGGGAAGCCTCCCGCTTGAAGCGTGAACCGGTAGCGGCGCGGCGCGTCGCAATGGAGGACCGGTTGCCGAGCGCGACCAAAGGAGCATGAGATGAGACTCGACAAACTCACGATCAAGGCGCAGGAAGCGTTGCAGGCCGCCCAGGGCATCGCAGCGGATGCATCGTCGCAGGTCATCGAGCCTGAGCATCTGCTGAAGGCGCTGCTTGACCAGGCCGAGGGCATCGTTCGTCCCATCGTGCAGAAGGTCGGAGCCGACCCCGACGCGATCGAGGCGGACGTCACTGCGGCCGTCGAGACGATGCCGAAGGTAAGCGGCGCCACGGCGCCGGGACAGGGCGTGAGCGCGCGGCTCAACAGCGTCTTCACCGACGCCTTCAGCCATGCCGAGAAGCTCAAGGACGCCTACGTCTCCACCGAGCACCTGCTTGTCGGCATCGCCGCGGACAGCGGCGAGGCGGGCACGGTGCTGCGCAGGGCGGGCGTGACCGAGGAGCGGCTGCTTGAGGCGCTCGGTGAGCTACGCGCCGGCACGCGGGTGACCGACCAGAACCCCGAGGCGCAGTTCCAGGCGCTCGAGCGGTTCTCGCGCAACCTCACCGATCTGGCGCGGCAGGGCAGGCTCGACCCGGTCATCGGCCGGAACGAGGAGATACGCCGTGTCATCCAGGTGCTGTCGCGACGCACCAAGAACAACCCGGTTCTCATCGGCGAGCCGGGCACCGGGAAGACGGCGATCGTCGAAGGGCTGGCACAGCGTATCGTCGCCGGCGACGTCCCGACGAGCCTCAAGGACAAGGACGTCGTGGCGCTCGACCTGGGGTCCATGGTCGCGGGAGCCAAGTACCGCGGCGAGTTCGAGGACCGGCTGAAGGCGGTCCTGCGCGAGGTGGAGCAGGCCGAGGGCCGCCTCATCCTTTTCATCGACGAACTGCATACGCTCGTCGGCGCGGGCGCGGCCGAGGGCGCGATGGATGCGAGCAACATGCTCAAGCCGGCGCTCGCCCGCGGAGAGCTGCACGCCATCGGAGCGACGACCCTCGACGAGTATCGCGAGCACATCGAGAAAGACGCCGCCCTCGAGCGACGCTTCCAGCCGGTATTCGTGGGCGAGCCGAGCGCCGAGGACACCATCGCCATCCTGCGCGGCCTCAAGGAGAAGTACGAGGTCCACCATGGCGTGCGCATCACCGACGGAGCGATCGTCGCGGCGGCGGCGCTCTCCGACCGCTACATCACCGATCGCTTCCTCCCCGACAAGGCGATCGACCTCATCGACGAGGCCGCGAGCCGGCTGCGGATCGAGATCGACTCGATGCCGACCGAGATCGACGCGCTCGACCGCCAGCTCCGCCAGCTGCAGATCGAGGAGCAGGCGCTGCAGAAGGAGACGGACGACGCGAGCAGGCAGCGGCTTGAGAGCCTCCGCGCCGAGATGGCCGAGATCAACGAGCAGCTAACCGGCCTGAAGGCGCGATGGGAGCAGGAGAAGGAGGTCATCAACGCGGTGCAGCGCCTCAAGGCCGAAATCGATGAGGCCAAGGTGGCGGCGGAGCGCGCGGAGCGCGAGGGCGACCTGCAGCGGGCGGCCGAGATCCGCTACGGCCGCATGCCCGGCCTGGAGAGCGAGCTCGTCTCGGCGGAGGAGCGGCTGACCGAGCTCCAGTCGGGTGCCGCGATGCTCAAGGAAGAGGTCACCGAGGAGGAGATCGCGGAGGTCGTCGCGAGCTGGACGGGTATCCCTGTCTCCAAGCTGCTCGAGGGCGAGCTGCAGAAGCTCGCTCAGCTCGAGGAGCTGCTCCACCAGCGTGTGATCGGCCAGGACGAAGCGGTGAGCGCCGTTGCCTCGGCCATCCGCCGTTCGCGTGCGGGCCTGTCGGACCCCGACAGGCCGATCGGGTCGTTCATCTTCCTCGGCCCGACCGGCGTGGGCAAGACCGAGCTCGCCAAGGCGCTCGCCGCGTTCCTCTTCGACGACGAGCGCAACATGGTGCGGCTCGACATGTCCGAGTACATGGAGAAGTTCAGCGTCCAGCGGTTGATCGGCGCGCCTCCGGGCTACGTGGGCTACGAGGAGGGCGGGCAGCTGACCGAGGCGGTCCGCCGGCGACCGTACAGCGTCGTGCTGCTGGACGAGATCGAGAAGGCGCACCCGGATGTCTTCAACGTGCTGCTGCAGGTCCTCGATGACGGGCGCCTCACCGACGGCCAGGGCCGCACCGTAAGCTTCCGCAACACGATCGTCATCATGACGAGCAACGTGGGCAGCCAATTCGTGCAGGAGTACGCAAAGAGCGGCGACTACGACCAGATGAAAGCGATGGTGGAGGAGGCGCTGCGTGCCACCTTCAGGCCCGAGTTCCTCAACCGGGTGGACGATGTGGTGGTGTTCCACGCGCTGACGATGGAGGAGCTTGCCGAGATCGTCGAGCTCCAGCTTGCCGAGGTACGCGACCGGCTGGCCGACCGTCGCCTCGCGCTTGAGATCACCCCCGCGGCGCGCGAACGCATCGCCCTGGAAGGGTTCGACCCGGTCTTCGGCGCGCGGCCGCTGAAGCGTGTGCTGCAGCGCGAGGTCATCGACCGCGTGGCGCGCGAGATCATCGAAGGCCGTCTGGCCGAAGGAGACACCGTGACGGTCGACATCGTCGACGACGAGATCGGCATACGCGTGGGATAGCGCGGTGCGCGTGAGTCCCTCTCGGCGCTACCGGCCGCCCGGCCCCGGTCCCGGCTGCGGCGCGTCTTCGCCGCCGGGCGACTCGTCGCCTGCCGGTCCGGGCGCGTCGCTTCCGGCGTTCCCGGTGCCCGGGCCTTCCGTCTGGGCCGGCGCACCCGGGCGGACCTGGGTCTGCACCTGGTTGGTGCGCGGCTCATAGCGGTAGTCGACGACCTGCGTCGAACCGTCCTCCTGCTGCAGCTCGACCGTTACGACGACATTGGCGCCGTCGGGAGCATCCCGGAGCGCCGCGCTCATGATCGCCTCAGCTTCGCGCTCGTCGATGGAGGCCACGCTCAGCCCGAGCAGCGTCTGCCGTGCCGTCACGCCTTCGCCGGTGTGGACGTAGGTCACCGCCTGCTCGAGGTCGGTGCCGAAGGCGCGGCGCGCGGCAAGGATGGCCGGGTCGCCGGGCCCGCCGAGCAGCAGCACGGCGAAGATGGCGAAGAGCGCCAGGACGCGCATCGGTCTGATGTTGACGGCGGTCATCGACACTCCCGGTCAGGACAGTCCTTCTCGGAGTACTTCGGCACGATGCTGCCACGGCCTGTGGGTCGTGCGCGGACTATCCGACGGACGGCGGTAGCGGCGTGCCGGTCGGCGCCGTTCCTGTCGCTGCCTTAGCGCGGGACGGAGCGCGACACCGTCACGCGGCGGGTACGTACCGTGTGGTGACGCCATGCGAGAGATCCCGACAGAGGGCGTGCCCATCAAGATCTGGGGCGGCCCGCACGACGACGCGACGCTCGAGCAGGCGCGACATCTCGCGTCCCTGCCGTTCGCGTTCCGGCACGTCGCGCTCATGGCGGATGCGCACGTCGGCTACGGTATGCCCATCGGCGGCGTGCTCGCGACGCGCGGCGCGGTGATTCCCCACGCGGTCGGCCTCGATATCGGATGCGGCGTGCGCGCCTGGCGGATCGGCGTCGACCTCGAGCGGCTGCTGGCCGAGCGAGACGCGATCCTCCACGAGGTGCAGCGCGCGGTGCCCACCGGCTTCCACTGGCATGACGAGTCGCAGGCGGCGCGGACGCGGCTGTTCGAGCGCCTCCCCGCGCTCGAGGTGCTCGAGCGGGAGGCCGAGAAGGCCACCCGGCAGGTCGGCACGCTGGGGGGTGGCAACCACTTCATCGAGCTGCAGGTCGACGACGACGAGATCGTATGGGCGATGGTCCACTCGGGGAGCCGGAACCTCGGCAAGCAGGTGGCCGAACACTACGACGGCATCGCGCGCGAGCGGTGCGACCGTGACGGGTGCCCCGTGCCCGCCGCGTGGCAGCTGGCCCACCTGCCGATCGGCTCGGCGCACGGCGCCGAGTACCTCGAGGCGATGCGCTTCTGTCTCTCGTTCGCGCGCGACAGCAGGCGGCTCATGGCCGAGCGCGTGCAGGAGGCCGTGCTCGGCGCCGTGCCGGAGGCCGTCGCCGGCGAGACCATCGACGTGCACCACAACTACGCCGCGCTCGAGACGCACTTCGGCGAGGAGGTCGTCGTGCACCGCAAGGGCGCGGTGCGTGCCGAGGGGACCGTCGTGATCCCGGGATCGATGGGGACGCACTCCTATATCGGCCACGGGCTCGCCTCGGCGGAGTCGTTCATCTCGTGCTCGCACGGCGCCGGACGGGCGATGGGTCGCAAGCAGGCGCTTCGGAGCATCCCCGCTCACCGGGTGCTCGCCGAGATGGCCGAGCGCGACATACGCCTCTTCAAGCCGAAGAAGGGCGACGTGGCCGAGGAGGCTGCCGAGGCCTACAAGGACATCGACGACGTCATGGCCGCGCAGGCCGATCTCGTCGAGCCGATCGCGAGGCTGCGGCCGCTCGGAGTCGTCAAGGCGTGAGCGATGCGCTCGTCAGTTGGGCGCTCCCAGCCGCACGGTGTCATGTCGGGCGCGCGCGAGCTGAGAGATGTCGTGTCCCAGGCGTATGAGCTCGGTCTGCGCTGCCCGCAGGTCGGTGAGGTCGGCGAGCAGCACGAGGCAGCCGAGCGACGTCTCGCCCTCCACGAGCGGGATCGCGCGGCCCCACAGGACGGTGCCGTCGAACAGCGTCTCGAACGTCGTCTCCGGAAGATCCGACACGAGGCAGTGCTCCATGTGCGTCGTGAGCGGTGGGCAGTGCTCGGCGACGGCGTCGCCGGGGCGCATCCGCGGGAAGAGGCGTCGTGCAGCGCTGTTGGCGAGGACGACGTGCAGCCGGGTGTCCACCACGACCGCGGCGTCCGACATCTCCTCGAACGCCTGCTCGTGGGCCCGGAGACAGAGGTCGTGCGCGTCGCGTCTCCTGAGGCGCCTGGAGCACCATATCCAGAGCGCAGCGAGGCAGACGCCGAGCGTGATGACGCCAGCGCTGAACGCTACGAGTGTCGTGGTGCTGGTCACGGCGAGTGACTCCCCCCAGAGCCGGTACCCGATGAATAGCACATCAGGCCGCGAGGGGCCACCCGCCAGGTGGCCTATCGCAGCAGCTTCACCGGGATCCGCACCACATTGATGGCCGATCCGTCGCGCGCCGACTCCTCGTAGACGACGAGCGTCCCGATGCCCGTCTCGGCTGAGGCATAGGGCACGCTGACGTCGAAGGGCCGCCATTCGCCCATAGCGCCGGCAGTGACGACCTTCCGTGCGATGCGCGTGCCGGACGGATCGAGCACTTCGATGATGAACGTCGCCTCGAAGGTGTTGTTGAGCCCCCGGATGCGGAGCGGGCTCGGGGTCGATTCGCCCGGCGCCGGATGCTCGACCAGGATGGCGGGGAGCACGTCGGCGAAGTCCGCTCTGGCGAGCGGCGCATCGAGCGCGGTCGTGCCGAGCGATGGCAGCGGCGCGCCGTCGATCTCGATGCGCACGGCGTCGACCGTGCGGAACTGCGTGAGCGTGAAGACGAGCTGCGCGAGCCGCAGTCGCAACGCCTTCCCGGCAGCCGGCTCCGTGAACTGCGGCGACAGGTCGACGGTCGCGACGCCACCGGCGATACTCACGCCATTCAACGTCACGCCGACGGGGAGCTCGCTCGAGAGCCCGTAGCCGAGCTCCGATCCCGTGACGCCGATCACGAGCTGACGCGTGGCCGCGGCCGCCACCGCCTTGGTGGCCGGCACCTCGCGAGCGCTGACTCCGAGGACGCCGTCGCGCACGAAGTAGACCAGCAACCGCTGCTGCTGTGTGTCCGGGGTGACCGAGGGCTCGGCGCTCGGCACGGGCTCCCGGGGAGCGTCCGTGGCCTGCTCTGAAGGAGGCGTCACGGTCCCATCGCCGTCCCGCACCCCGTTCGCCGGCGGTTCGTCGCGCAGTAGCACCGACGCCGCCACCACTGCCCCTACGACGACGACCCCGATGAGCGCCGCCACTATGAGGCGCCGCTGAGGATCCATATCCGCTCCCCTCGTCACTGCGGTCACTAGAGTACATCCCCGTACCCTCGTCGGGACCGGAGCCGTTCATCAGGGTGATGGATGCGGGGTCTTCAGGCTCAGCGGACGCACGCCGATACACCGAGTATCGGGTATCCATATCTGGGGACCCGCAGTGCCCATGCTCGGGGAGTGTGCGGGACGGACAGCTCACAGAACACGTTCGGTACGACAGGCGCCCGATGGCGACCGCTCCTGGATCCATCGTGGCTCTCGATCCTCCTCGAGGGGGTCAGCTTCCCCGCTGCCCTGTGGTCGGGTGCCGAGCTCCGGTTCAAGTGGACGAACCGCGCGTTCCTCGATCTGCTCGATGACCCGCGTCCCCAGTACGATCTTCTCGGCATGCCCGTGCGCGGGTTCCTCTCGGACACATCGTCGGCGGTCCGCTTCATCGATGTCGCATACACCGGGCAGGCGTTCACCGATCCCGAGTACGAGTTCCGCGCGTCGTGGGGCGAGACGACGTACTGGCAGCTCAACTACCTACCCGTGCCGGGGCATCTCGGCGACCCGTTCGACGTGCTGCTCACCGCTGTCGACGTGACGGCGGCGACCGTGGAACGACGTCGCCGCGCCGCCGAGGAAGCCGACCTGCGACACGCCTCCGAGCTCATAGACACCACGGTGCTGTCATCGCTCGACGCCGAGGACATCCTGCAGCGCGTGCTGATCGAGGCATCTGAAGCGCTCGGTTCGGACTGGGGATGGATCGCGCAGCGCGAGGACGGGCTGTGGGTCTTCCGCAACGTCCACGGCTGGCCGATGGAGATGGTCGGGCTGGCGTTCGAGGAGGACGACCTGTCGCTGCCCGCGCTCATCGGCCAGGAGCATCGGCTCGTCTACGCCGGCAGCCGGTCGGACGCGTCCCCGGACGGTCGGACCGTCATGTCGCGCCACGATGTCGGCGCATTCCTGCTGGTGCCTATCGTGAGGCGAGGCCTTGTCACCGGCGTCATGGGCTTCTGCTGGGACGCGCCCACCGAGATGACCGAGCCGATGGTCACGCTCGCGCGCAAGCTGCAGACATCGCTTGCGCTCGCGCTCGAGAACGCGGCGGCCTACGAAGCCGAGCGCGCGGTCTCGCGTACGCTGAGGTCGGCCTTCTTCAGCGCTCCGGGACGCATACCGGGGCTCGAGCTTGGTCACCTCTACCACTCCGCTTCGGGCGGCCCGCACGTCGGCGGCGACTTCTACGATGTCGTGCCGCTCGCGGGCGGACAGGTCGGCGTCATGGTCGGCGAGATCACCGGTCGAGTCGGCGAGGTCGCGGCCCTGACGGCGCTCATGAAGAGCTCGATGCGCGGGGAGGCGCTCAGGCTGCCCGCGCCGGGCGCCGTGCTCGAGCGCGCGAACGAGATCATGCTCCACGGAGCCGACGCCGGCGAGTACGCGAGCGCCTTCTTCGGACTGCTCGACACCGCGTCGGGCCGTCTCGCCTACAGCCTTGCCGGTCATCCGGCGCCCGTCCTGTGTCGCTCCGGCGAGCCGCCCGCCTTCCTGCCGAGCGCACAGGTCGTGCTCGGCGCTGATCGGTCCTCCCGCTATGAGACCGCCGAGACCGTCCTCGACCCCGGGGACCTGCTCGTCCTCTACACGAGCGGTCTCACTGAGACGCGTGACGCGCGGGGTCGACGCTACGGCGCCCAGCGTCTGCTCGAGGCCGTGGCCGCGACCGGGGACCGGCCGGCGGGAAGCATCCCGGAGCACCTGTTCCTCTCGGCGTTCTCGTTCTCTGACGGCATGCTCTCAGACGACATGGCCGTCGTCGCGATGCGTCGCACCGGCGAAGGAGGCGGCGCGGTGCAGGAGCGGCTCGCGCTGGAGGTCGGCGCCGCCTAGCGCACGGCTACCGACTGCGGGGCTACGGCAGCTGGCCGGACGGATGACAGTTCAGGCAGAGGTCGTCCTCCTCCTCGACGAGCATGCTCTCATTGAGCGTCTCGTGAGGGAAGTTCTGGAATCGGGGATTGTCTGTCGCGGTCCTGCCGTCTTCGGCCGTGAGCGTGAAGTCCGCCGCGTCGCCCTGATTTCCCGGCGCAAGCAGTGTCCCGACGTCTCGGCTGTCCTCGTGGCACTGCTGACAGATCGGATAGTGGGCGCCCTGCTCGGCGGTACGCGGCCAGGGAATCAGATAGCCGCGATTCTCCGCGTAGGTCTCGGAGATGTTGCGGTTCCACCCGCCCAGAGCTTGCAGAACCGTGGTGGAGGTCGGATCGTCAGAGGCGAGCACGGCGACGTTGTTGTAAGTGAACGGCGTCGCCACGTTGGTGCTGTCAAGTGAGTCGACCGGGTGATTGTGGACCGTGGTCGTGACGCCTCGACCCTGATGGCATCCGAGGCACCAGTCAGAGCCATACTGAACGACGGTCCGGTCCGAGCCGATGGGCCGCCGTCTCAGCAGCTTGTTCGACTCACGGACATGTCTGCTGTTGTAGTCCACGGCGGTGCGTTGACGGTCGCCCGGAAACGCTGCGACGACGAGTTGGTCACCGCCATGCGCCGCATGACAGTCGCTGCAAGAGAGCGTCCCTGAGGTCCCCGAGAACGCGAAATCGGCCGAACCGCCGGTGTTCGGGTCACCGCCGGGGACCACGCTGGTGGTCTCGACGCCGTGCTCCGCGCCGGGCAGCTGATTCGTTCGCCGCCAGATCGCGCCGTAGACACCGTAGCCCCCCGTCCCATCGTGACACGATTGGCAGGTCGCGGTGACCGTGGGACCTGGCAAGAGGAGGGGACCGGATGAGATCGAAACGTGGACCGTGTGACACACCGAGCACTTCGTGGATGTCTCGAGGTAGCCGGCATGGGGGCCCTGTCCGTGGTCGCCGGGGAAGCCGAGATGGCAGTCACCGCAACTCTCGAACGTCAGGCCACCGTGACACCCGGCGCACTCGGCGACGTGGCGAGGGTACGTCGACAGATCGTCCGGCGTGACCGGTGCTGTCGAGGTGGTCTCGTTGTATGCGGCAGCGATACCGGGAACGGCCACGAGGCACGCGCCAAGTACGACCAGCACGGCCACCTCGGCCATGCGCCGGCAGCGCTGCGTCACGGTCACGCCCCCATCCTCCCGCTCGGGCATCACACTCGTTCATGTAAGAGTACGGTCTGCCCGCACGTCGGGTCAAACGGCCGCGGGTGCGAGCAGGGGGTTTGATCAGGCGGGGTGCGGGACTCATCGGCGCTTTGACAGCCACACCGCCCACCCGTAGATTCTTCTCATGACGCGCGGGGAAGGGAGTCCCATGAACTGCCCGAACTGTGGTAAGCCGGTCGGACCCGACCAGGCGTTCTGTGGCGAGTGTGGCGCCGCGCTGCCGGAGCAGCCGCAAGCACCCGCGGCGGCAGCCCCCGAGCCCGTGGTCCCGCCGCAGCCGATCCCGCAGCCGACGCAGCCCATGCCCCAGGCGGCGCAGCCACCGGTCCCGCCACCCTACGGGCAGCAGCCTCCCACGTACCCGCCTGCATACGCCCAGCAGCAGGCATACGCGCAGCCGACGCCCCCACCCGCCAAGAAGGGCAAGGGGTGCCTGATCGCCGCGATCATCGGCGTCGTCATCATCGTTCTTCTCGGCCTCGCTGTGGGCGGCTTCTTCGTATGGAAGGCGATGCAGGAGCCCACGACGACCACCGGCACCACCACCGAGACGCCGGGGAGCGGCGGCCAGACCGAGACGCCGTCTACGGGGTTCGCGACGGCGGACGAGGCCGTACAGGCCGAGATCGATCCGGACTGGGTCTATACCGTCCAACGCGATGACGGCAACCTCGTGACCTACTGGATCGGACCACCCAACAGCGAGTACGTCGAGGAGGTCCTGGTCGAGCAGCAGGCTGACGGTTCCTGGATCGTGGTCGACGCCTATCCGATCGGTCAGAGCGACGTCTCGGGTGACATGAGCGAGGCCGAGGCACAGGCCGTCGACACCGTCACCGCCTTCCTGAGCGCGATCATGGCGGACGACCCGCAGACTGCCCAGTCGCTCACGGTCGAGCCCTTCAAGAACGATCCCGCGAGCGCGTCGTACTCCAACGGCGACTTCTACGACTTCTTCATCATGGATACGGAGATGCAGGACGACGGCACCGTATGGGTGTACGTCGAGGAGGAGTGGGCCTGGGGTGTGGACCGCTGGGCCTACTACACGGTGCCGACGGAGCTCGGCTACTACATCTCCGACGTCTCGAGCTGGTAGCGGCGGACTAGGACTGCGGCCGCTCGAGGATCCTGCGCGCGTACTGCATGCCGTACGCGGGTGCGGGATGGATGCTCTTCGTCGTGTTCCAGTGCTGCACGGTCGTGTAGTACTCGTGCATGCCGACGAGCGCGAGCGTGAGGTACGCTCGCTCGACCGCCGGCAGCGCGTTCACGAGGCTCTGCAGGTAGAGCAGCACCGTGCCCTGCACGTCGACATCCTCGACGTCCACGGGCTTGCGGAACTTGCTCAGGTACTCGCCGGGGCCGACGGTGAGCAGCTCACCGACGTAGACCGTGCGCGGCTCCCCGGCGTCAGGCCCGGCGAGCGTCCAGTCCCGGCTCACGTCGGGTTGCGTGCCGTCGTGCACCGAGGCGAGCGCGTCGGTCGCCTGCTCCATCCACGACAGCAGCTCGTTCGCGGTGTCCCTGAAGCTGAGGAAGAACATCGCGCGGGCGTAGTACATCAGGAACAACAGGATAGTCTGGTACGCGACCTCCTGGCGTTCATCGGCCGAGTACCACGTCTCCACGGTGCCGGAGCGCTCGCCCGTGAGGGCGACCGTCACCCTGGCGACCGGCGTCTTACGGCCGAACATCGCGCCGAGCATGCCCATCTCGTCCTCACCCCGTTCGTTCCGCGTGGTCCCGGTGCCGGACCGGCACCGACAAGCGTAGCAGAACGGACCGGCCGCGCCACCGCGCGCAGCTCGGGGCCGCGCTGTCGTCCGTCCGCGACATGCGCGTTTTCCGCGGGGTAGGGCTTTGTGACACAATGGCCGTTGCCGGTCCCGTGCTCTTCCCGCGCGGCGGACCAGGGGTTCGATCGAAGGAGCAAGAGGGTGGAGATTCGGTTCCACAGCCCGTATCGGCACTGGCTGGTGGGGCTGCTCGCCGAGCTGGCCGTATTCACGGGCTTTCTCGCGGTCATCGCGCTCATCGCCTACGTCGCGTCGTTGGCGGGGTAGTCGTCGATGTGGGTGGCACCCCAGAAGCGTGACGCACGCGTCATAGCCCACTACACGGGCATCCTCGTCGTCGGCGTGGGTCTGGCGATGATCGTTCCGCTCATCACGGCCGTCTCGCTCGGGGAGTGGGACGCCGCGCTCGACTACCTCTTCGGCATGGGGATCGCGTGCGCCGCGGGCATGGCGCTCGCGCTCGTCTCGCCGCCGGACCAGCCCCTCGATCGCACCAACGCGCTCATCGTGACCGCTCTTGCGTGGTTCGCAGCATCGGTCACGGCCGCGGTGCCGCTCGCCGTCTCCGGCAACTACGCCAGTTACCTCGATGCCCTGTTCGATGCGATGTCCGGTCTGACGACTTCGGGTCTCACGCTCGTGCAGGACCTCGACCATATGGCGTACTCCCACAACATGTGGCGGCACTTCCTCCATCTGATCGGCGGCCAGGGGATCGTCGTCGCGGCGGTCTCGATCGCCATCGGCCTGCGGGGCGGGGCCGTGTCGCTCTACATCGCCGAGGGTCGGGACGAGAAGATCCTGCCGAACGTGATGCACACGAGCCGCTTCATCTGGTTCGTGACAGCGGTGTACGTCACCCTCGGGACGGCCGCGCTCGCGGGCGTGAATCTCTTCTCGGGCATGGAGCCGACGCGCGCGGGACTGCACGCCTTCTGGGCGACGGTCGCCTGCTACGACACCGGCGGCTTCGGGCCGCAGTCGATGAACGCGCTCTACTACCACTCATGGGCGTTCGAGTTCGTCACCGTGCTGCTCATGATCGCCGGCACCCTGAACTTCAACCTGCACGCCGATATCTGGCGAGGTGACCGGTGGGAGATCTTCCGGAACATCGAGGCGCGCGCATGGGCGGCGAACGTCGCCATCCTGAGCGCCTTCGCGGCGCTCGGGCTGGGGTCGACGCTGCTCTTCTCGGACACCATGTCCGTGCTGCGCAAGGGCGTCTACCACGTGCTCTCGGCGAACACGGGAACGGGGCATCAGACGCTCTACACGGCGCAGTGGGTGGGCGATTACGGCGGGCTCGCGATGGGCGCCGTCATCCTTGCGATGGCGTTCGGCGGCATGGCGTCCTCGACGGCCGGCGGCATCAAGTCGCTGCGTCTCGGTCTCATCGTGAAGGGCGTCGTCCTCCGCGTGAGGGAGTCGCTTGCGCCCTCCTCGGCGGTCGTGCGCGCCAAGTTCCACCACCTGACCGACCGCGAGCTCACGCCTACGCTCCTCGACAGCGCGCTGCTCGTGTTCGTGCTGTACATGGTGACCTACATCAGCGGCGCGCTCGTCGGCGCGGCATACGGATACCCCATCGGGGAGGCGCTGTTCGAGTCGATCTCGGCCACCGCCAACGTCGGACTGTCAACCGGCGTCACGAGCCCGGCGATGCCCGCCGGGCTCAAGGTCCTCTACATACTGCAGATGTGGGCGGGTCGTCTCGAGTTCATCGCGCTGCTTACGCTGTTCGCGTCGCTCGTGATCTCCATCAGACGGAAGCGGAGCGGACGGCCATGATCGGTCCACGCACACAGACTCTGACGAGGGCGGCAGCGCTGCTCGCGCTCGCATGCGCGCTCCTGTTGCCTGGCGTCGCGCACGGCGCCGCGGCGCGGGAGAGCACGGTCGTCGAGCTCACGACGCTCGAGGTAGCCGACGGCACGCGGGTGACGTTCACCGGTGAGGTCGTGAGCGAGGCGCTGCGCGACGGCGAGGACCGGGTCTGGCTCAACGTCCTCGACGGTGGAGTCGCCATCGGCGTGAACATGCCGGCGGAGATGGCCGAGAAGGTCAGCGTCTTCGGCGACCACCGCAACGACGGCGACGTGGTGCGCGTCACGGGCGTGTACAACGAGGCGTGCCGGACGCACGGCGGCGACATGGACGTGCACGCCGAGACGGTCGACGTGCTGGAGCAGGGTGGCGAGCGCACCCTCGAGCCGCAGGCGTGGAAGGGCGTCGTCGGGCTTCTCGGCCTCGTCGCTGCGTTCATCGGCAGCCGGCGGCTCCGTCGGATGCGAGAGACGGTCTAGGGAGCGATCGATGACAGGCAGGACCTTCGCGAGCGACAACAACTCAGGCGTGCACCCCGCCGTGCTCGAGGCGATCGCGCGCGCCAACGAAGGCCATGTGCACGCGTACGGCGACGATCCGTACACACAAGACGCCATCGCTGTGCTGCGGCGGCACTTCGGCGACGACGCCGCTATCTGGTTCGTGTTCAACGGGACGGGCGCCAACGTCACGGCGCTCTCCTCGGTGATGCGGCCCTTCAACGCCGTGATCTGCGCGGACACGGCCCACATCAACACCGACGAGTGCGGTGCGCCCGAGCGATTCACGGGAAGCAAGCTCATCGACCTGCCGTCCGGCGACGCCAAGCTCACGCCCGAGCAGGTGCGCGGCGCGGTGCGAGGCGTCGGCGTGGAGCATCACGTGCAGCCGCGCGTGCTGTCCCTGACGCAGTCGACGGAGTACGGCACGGTCTACACGCCCGAAGAGCTCCGCGCCCTTGCGGATACCGCGCACGCCGAGGGCCTGCTCGTTCACGTGGACGGCGCGCGCATCTCCAACGCCGCGGCCGCGCTCGGTTGCACGCTCGCCGAGATCACGCGCGACGTCGGCGTCGACGTGCTCTCCCTCGGCGGGACGAAGAACGGGCTCTTGCTCGGCGAGGCCGTCGTCTTCTTCGATCCGGCTCTCGTGCCCGACTTCGCGTTCGTCCGCAAGCAGTCGGCGCAGCTCGCCTCCAAGATGCGCTTCGTGTCGGCCCAGTTCTCGGCCCTGTTCGAAGACGGGCTCTGGCTTCACAACGCGTCGCACGCCAACGCGATGGCCGCTCTTCTCGCTCGCGAGGCGGCCGGGCTTCCCGGCGTCGTGATCACGCAGAAGGTCGAGGCGAACGAGGTCTTCGCGCGCGTGCCCGCCGAGAAGATCGCGGCGCTGCAGGCGATCGCCGACTTCTACGTATGGGACGAGCGGACCGCCGAGGTCAGGTGGGTGACCTCGTGGGACACCACCGAAGAGGACGTGCGCGGATTCGTCGCAGGCATGCGCGAGGTCCTCGGCGGTTAGAACGCGCATGTCCCGTCTGGTATCGTGTCCGAACGCCGAGATGAGGGGTGACACGTGTCCGAGTGCAAGCTGCGCAGGGCCAACGGCATCAGCGGGGTGGCGTGCGACCGTGAGGAGTGCGTCTACTGGCGCGTCGTCGAGCATCTCGACCTCGAGGTGCCCTCGGAACACGGGTGCGCCATCCAGTACTTCGAACTGCTCGAGGGCGCGAACGGCGACCTCGTCACATGGCTGCTGAGCGTCAAGGAGCGCATGGAGACCGACGGCTCGTGAGCGGCCGTACGGGTGGCAAGCTGTCGGGATCGGAGTCGTAGTGCCTGGTTCGGGAGTCATCGTCAACGTCGTGGCCGTGCTGCTCGGAACGGCGGTGGGGCTGTTGTTCGGCAAGGTCATCGCCGAGCGGTTCAGGGCGATCGCCTTCTCGGCCATCGGCCTCGCGGTCATCGTCATCGGCGCCTCGATGAGCATCGGCGGACTCGGCAGCCTGGGCGAGTCCTCGCTCGGCGAGTACGCCGGGCTCGTGCTCGTCGGCGCGCTCGTGCTCGGTGCGCTCACCGGTGAGGCGCTGCGCATCGAGCACGCGCTCGAGCGGTTCGGGCACTTCCTGCAGGGACTCTCCGCCCGGATGCCGTCGCTCGCGCCGATGAAGACGAGCGAGCCGGGCGAGAAGGGCCGGACGCTCGTCGAGGGGTTCGTCACGGCGAGCCTGCTGTTCTGCGTGGGCGCCATGACGGTGCTCGGTTCGATCCAGGACGGGCTGGGCGATCCCTCGCTCCTCTACCTGAAGGCGCTGCTGGACGGGATCGCCTCCATCGCGCTGGCCACCACGCTCGGTGTGGGTGTGGGCCTCTCGGCCATCCCGGTGCTCGTGCTGCAGGGCGGCATCGCGCTCGGGGCGAGCGGCGTGGCGCCGTTCATGACCGACGCCGTCATCGCGTCCATCCAGGCGATCGGAGGCTCGCTCATCCTGTGCATCGGCCTGGACCTGGCGGGCATCAAGCGGCTGCCGGTCGGGAACATGCTCCCGGCCATCGTCTGGGGCGCCGCCTTCACGATCCTGCTCACCTAGCGCGCCGCCGCGTCAGGCGTCCTCGCGCCATCCCTTCACCTTGAACGCGCTCGGGCAGATGTCTGAGAGCACGCACCGGCCGCATATGGGGCGCTTGGCGTCGCACACCGCGCGCCCGTGGTCGATGAGCCGATAGGTGACCACGCCCCACTCGTCACGCGGGAAGACGCGCATGAGGTCGCGCTCGATCTTATCGGCATCGGTCTGAGCGGTGAGGCCGAGCCGCTGCGCGAGCCGCTTCACATGCGTGTCCACCGCGATACCCTCCTGGATGCCGAACGCATTGAACAGCACGATGTTCGCCGTCTTGCGTGCGACGCCGGGCAGCGCCGTGAGGTCATCCATGGTGTCGGGCACGTTCCCGCCATGCTCGTCCACGATCCGGCGAGCCGCCTCCCGGATGTGCTTCGCCTTGTTGTGGAAGAAGCCGGTCGGCCTGATGATCGCCTCGATGTCGTCGATGTCGGCGGTCGCGAGCGCCTCGGGCGTGGGATAGGCGTCGAAGAGCCCGGGAGTGACCTTGTTCACCGTGACGTCGGTCGTCTGTGCCGAGAGGATGACGGCTACGAGCAGCTGGAAGTCCGACTCGTAGCGCAGCATGATATGGGCCCGGGGGTACTCGGCGTCCAGCCGTCGCATGATCTCCTCGGCACGCTCGGCTCGCTTCACGGCGGCATCCTTTCGTTCGGCCTGTCGTGATGGTACCCGAGTCGCGCCGAGCGGCGTTCGGTCGCGGACAGGTCGCGGTCAGATCCGGTTTAGGGCCGTCGGTCATGATACGCGTGCCCGCACCGACGGAGGCGGTCGGGCACGAGGGGCGGCGGGCGGACTCCTCCGGACGCGTCGCGTCATCCGCCGGGCGGTTCCTCACGCGATACGACGAGTGTGAGGAGAGAACGATGAGGTACAGGATCATCCTGGCCGTGCTGGTCGCGGCCCTGTGTCTGAGCGTCGCCGGACCTGCGTACGCCGAAGGGACGGGAGACGACCCAAGGCCGAGCAAGAACAAGGAGACGAGCGACGATGTGTCGATGGAGGCCGAGTACCAGGCTTGGCTCGCAGAGCAGTCCTCGGAGGAGACATCGACCGGGGAAGAGGTGGGCGTCGCCGCGGTCATCGCACCGTACCGCTACCTCTGGACGCCGAGCCACGCCCAGGAGCGCTCGTACTGGTGCGGCCCCGCGACGGTGCAGATCGTCGACGATTACTTCGGGACGCCGGCCTCGCAGTACGACATCTCGAAGTACCTGAGGACGACGCGTGACGGCACCGACTTCACCCGCGTGGACGATGCGCTCAGATACTTCACCGGGCACTACGACTACACGTATCGGACATGCACGAGCCATGCGGACTTCCGCTCGCGCGTGCAGTACGGGATCAAGACGAAGGGTCATCCGTGCGTCGTGGACATGAACGTGGACGGCAGCGCGATGAACTGCTACGTGTTCGACCACCCGGGCCACATCGTGCCGATCGAGGCGTTCGATTGGCGCTACGGGACGGTGCGGCTGAACGATCCGTACGACGAGTCCTACTACCGATCGCACGGCGGGAGCACGTTCGGGCACAGGACCTACCCGGTCGGTCAGATCTCGAACGCTGTGATGTCGCACTTCCGGCACGCGATCGTGTACTGACGTCCGGTTGAGAGGAGAGGGCGGTCGCTCCTCGGCCGCCCGCACTCGAAGAAGGGGGAGGGCCATGATCAGCAGGGGGAGCGCGTCTCGTGCGGCGCTCGTGGCTTCTGTTCTCGTCATCGTGCTGCTGTGCACGGGCTGCGCGCGCGAGGATTCCGCTGAGCGCGCGGGTGCCCGGTCGCTCGAGAGCACGGCCCCGGGGGAGACGGCGCCGTGGCCGCGTGTGGATTCGATCGAGACGAGCGCGCCGCTGATGGCGATGGATGAGTTCCGCTTGCCGCCCGGCTCGCTTCTCAAGGGCCACTCGGACCGGATGGCGGTCTTCTACGACGCCAACTACGACGGCAACGGAGGCAACCGCATCCGCCTTCTCGACCTCGTGACAGGGACTCACGCGGTCGTCGTTCCCGGGACCATGGGGCCGTCCGACGACTTCACGATCCTCGGAGTCCGCTGTTCGGACGACTGGATCGTCTGGGAAGAGGAGAACGGTGACGTGCTGCAGCATCCGCTCGATGGCGAGTGGCGGCTCTGGGCCGCGCCGATCATCCCCGGCGAGACGCCGCAGGTCGGTGAGCCGGTGAAGGTGCGCGGCATCGTGTCTACCGCCGTGGAGTCGCGCCCGCTCTTCTCGGTGGTGGGCGACCGGCTCTACTACATGACCAACCAGGCTCCGAATCCGAAGCAGGAGGGTGCGCTGCGCGGGTCGCGCATCAGGCTCGTCGACCTCGCGACCGGGGAGGAACGCGTCGTCTACCAGACGCCCCGCAACATGATGACGTTCGTGGTGCAGGACGGGTGTCTCGTGATGTCCGAGTGGGTCTCCACCGACTCCAAGGCCATCGAGGTCGTGGTCTACGACCTCGCCGCAGAGCGCGTCGTGGATCGCGCGCCGCTCGACAACAGGATGGAGGTGTCGCACTACCCGGTCTACGACGGCGAGGTGATGGCCTGGGCAGAGAACGACGTAGACCTTCCGCGGCCGCGCCTCTACGTGAAAGGCCCTGATGAGTCGGTCCTCCTTCTGGACGACACCGGCGGCGACCCGCTACTGGTCGATGGGCGTATCGTCTACGAGGCGCATCCGAAGACACAGGTGCTGACCGGCTACTGGACAGAGCGCGCGCAGCTCCGCGTCTACGACCCCGCCACGCGCACGTGGTTCGTGCTGACCGACGTGTCCGAAGGCGAGGGATGGGAGGGCGGCATCGGGATCCCGTCGAGCGAATCGACGCTCGTCGTATCGATCGACACGCCGGCGGGTCTGGCGGACTCGAGGGATACCGTCGTTCGCGTGTACCGCTTCCGATGACAGCCATTTGACCGCCGTCACGCGTCGGTCCTACACTGGCCGAGCCCCGCAACCGGTCCCGGTTGCGGGCGTTCGTGCTGCACGGAGGAAGAGGTCACGCTGCAACCGCTTATAGATATCCTCGAAGCGCATCTCGCCGTCGATCCCGCCATCGCGCGCATGCGGACCGCGCTCACCGGCGGCGACGACGTGACGCTCGCGGTCGCAGGGCTCGTTCGGCCGGCGGTCATTGCGGCGGCGTATGCGGATCAGCCGAGGCCCATGCTCGTCGTCGTCTCCGGGGAGGAGGCGGCAGAGCGTCTCGGCCGCCAACTCGAGCCGTACCTGCCGGCTGCCTCGGTGTTGCGGCTCCCGCTCCGCGATGACATGCCATGGGAGCGTGTCCAAGCGGACCTCACGGCGATCGGGAGGCGCGCCCGCGCCCTGCATGCGCTCGATCGGGGGCGCCCGGTGATCGTGGTCGCCAGCGCCCGTGCGCTGCTGCGCACGCTGCCCCCTCGCGGCTCACACGTCTTCGAGCCGCTCGTACTGGCGACCGGCGCCGAGCTCGATCTGGTCGAGGCGACTGAACGCCTCGCGGCGATGGGCTACGAGCGCGTGGACCGGGCGGACGAGCGGGGCACGTTCGCGGTACGTGGCGGCACGCTCGACGTCTTCGGCTCGGACGTGGCCTACCCGGTGCGGGTCGAGCTGTTCGGTGATGAGATCGAGAGCGTGCGCCGGTACGTGCCGTCCACGCAGCAGAGCATCGGAGACGCCCCCGCGACCGAGATCTTCCCCTGCCGAGAGGTGATGCTCGGCACACGCGCCGCGCAGTCGGTGCGGCGCGCTCTCGGCGAGCGGGCGTGGACGGACGAGCAGGCGGCTCACGACCTCGAGCTCATCGAGCAGGGCGTGTACTTCAATGGCATCGAGCGGTATCTTCCGATGTTCTACAAGCGATCGGGGACGGTCCTGGAGTACGTGCCGCCCACCGCGCTCGTTGTCATCGCGGAGCCCCGTTCGCTCTTCGACGACATGGCACGACATCGGGACGAGCTGGAGGCCCGTGCTGCACAGGCCGAGGTCCCCCTCGAAGGACTCATGCTCTCGCCCGGAGCGGTCGACCTTGGCGGACGCCAGCGTCTCACGCTGCTCTCGGTGCTTCGGGCCGGCGGCTCGGTCGACGCGGAGGTCGCCTCGCGCCGTCCGGACGTGGCGGGCGGTGAGGAGGCGTTCGTCGCCGGCGTGCGCGGGCTCGTCGCGTCCGGCTATCGGGTGCTCGTCGCCGTGCGTGACCGTGAGGGAAGGCGACGTGTCACCGACGCCCTCGTCTCGGCGGGCCTCAGCGTCGTATCGGCTGAGGCCGGGCTCGAGGGCCGGGCGGTCCACGTCGTCACGGCCGAGGTCCCCGCGGGCTACGTGCTCCCTAACGCCCGTCTCGCCGTCGTGAGCATCGACGACGCCTTCCCGCGCGCAGCGTCTTCGCGACGTGCGCGCGCGGCAGACCCCACCCGGCTGACGTTCTCCTTCTCGCCCGGCGACTACGTGGTGCACGAGACGCACGGCGTCGCGCTGTTCACCGAGATCGTCCGCCAGGAGGTGCTCGGCGCCGAGCGTGACTACCTGCTGCTCGAGTACGCGAAGGGCGACAAGCTCTACGTGCCGGTCGAGCAGCTCGACCGGGTCACGAAGTACGTCGGGCCTGACGCCTCGGCGCCGCGCCTGACACGGCTCAACACCGCCGACTGGTCGCGTGCGACCGGCAAGGCCCGCCGGGCGGCGCGCAAGCTCGCCTTCGACCTCATCGACTTGTACGCGCGTCGTGCCGCGGCGTCGGGGTTCGAGTTCTCGGAGGACACCCCGTGGCAGATGGAGATGGAGGCCGCGTTCCCGTTCGAGGAGACCCCCGACCAGCTCGCGGCGATCGCCGACGTGAAGGCTGACATGATGTCCTCGCGCCCGATGGACCGTCTCGTCTGTGGCGACGTGGGGTACGGGAAGACCGAGGTCGCGATCCGGGCCGCGTTCAAGGCGACCCAGGACGGCAAGCAGGTGATGGTGCTCTGCCCCACGACCATCCTCGCCCAGCAGCACTTCACCACGTTCTCGGAGCGCTACGCGCCCTTCCCGGTCCGCGTGGAAGTCCTCTCCCGGTTCCGCACACCGGCCCAGCAGAAGGCTGCGCTCGAAGGCTTCGCGGCCGGGGAGGTCGATGTCCTTATCGGCACACACCGTCTCCTCTCGGCGGATGTCACGCCTCGGTCCCTCGGTCTTGTGATCATCGATGAGGAGCAGCGGTTCGGTGTCGAGCACAAGGAGCATCTCAAGAACCTTCGCGAGCAGGTCGACGTGCTCGCGATGACCGCCACGCCGATCCCGCGCACGTTGCAGATGGCGCTTTCGGGCGTGCGCGACCTCTCGGTGATCGACACGCCGCCCCCCAACCGCTTCCCCGTCAACGTCCACGTGGGCGAGTACGATCCTGACGTCGTCAGCGGCGCGATCAGGCGCGAGACCCAACGCGGCGGCCAGGTCTACTACATCTCCAACCGCGTCCGCTCCATCGAGGCGGCGGTCGAGCGGGTGCGCGAGGCGGCTCCCGAGGCACGCGTAGAGGTCGCACACGGCCAGCTGACCGAGCACCAGCTCGAGCGCATCATGGAGCGCTTCTCGGCAGGCGAGGTCGATGTGCTCGTCGCGACCACCATCGTGGAGAGCGGCATCGACAACCCGCACACGAACACGCTCATCATCGAGGACAGCCAACGACTCGGCCTGGCGCAGCTCTACCAGCTCAAGGGACGGGTCGGCCGCTCCCACGTCAAGGCGTACGCGTACTTCCTCTTCCCGCCCGGAGCGGCGCTCACCGACCAGGCGTACGAGCGGCTGACCGCGGTCGCCGAGCACACCGAGCTCGGCAGTGGCATCAAGATCGCGATGCGCGACCTCGAGATCCGCGGCGCGGGTTCGCTCCTCGGCGCGGAGCAGTCGGGGAACCTCTCAGCGGTCGGCTTCGACCTGTACGCTCAGATGCTTCGGGAGGCCGTGGCGGACGCGCGTGGCGAGCCGCTGGCCGCCCATCCCGACGTGCGGGTCGACCTGCCGGTCTCCGCGTATCTCCCCGCCGAGTACGTCCCCGCCGCGGACGAGCGGGTCCGTGCGTACCGCCGCCTCGCAGGCGCGGTCGCCCCCGAGGCGGTTGAGGTGATCGCCGGCGAGTTCGAGGGCGTCTACGGCCCGCTTCCCGAGACCGCATCCGCGCTTGTGAGCATCGCGCGCATCAAGGCCCTGGCCGCCGAGGTCGGGGCACGATCGGTGGCGCTCGTACGTCACCGGATCGTGGTGCGTCCGCTTGCGCTGACGACGGAGCAGCGCGGGGCGCTCGCCGGCCTCGGCGGCGTGCCGAGCGGCAAAGATGGCATGGCATTTCCACAGGGTAACCACGAGTCGCCCACACGGGCGGCCGAGCATGTGCTCAGTGCTATACTCGCTGCAATCCGCCGCCCGGCGGAGGACTGACCGATCAAGGAGGACCACATCGTGAAGAACATGACCCGGCTCGCGCTTGCCGGGCTGCTGATACTGTCGCTCGCGGCCGCGGGCTGCTCCTCGGCTGACGCCGTCGCCACCGTGAACGGCGAGGAGATCCTGCGCACCGACTTCGACGCGTTCGTCAACGCCATGGTCAGCCAGAACCCGACCGCGTACGAGGGCGATGCGGGCGTTGCCGCGCTCACCCAGCTCAAGCAGGCGGTGCTCGACTCGATGATCGAGAACGAGCTCATCGGGCAGGATGCCGTGGCGCAGGGTGCCGAGGTGACCGAGGCCGATATCGATGAGCGCCTCGAGTCGATCAAGGCCGGCTTCCCCGATGAGGAGACGTTCAACTCGACGCTGGAGCAGTCGGGCATGGACATGGAGGACCTGCGCAAGAGCATCCGCGACCAGCTGCTCTACGAGTACCTGTTCGCGAAGGTCGCACCCGAACCGGAGATCGGCGATGAGCAGGTCGAGGCGTACTACAACGACAACAAGGCGGACTACGAGACGCCGGCACAGTCGCAGCTGAGCCACATCCTGGTCGCCGATGAGGCGACGGCCAACGAGGTGCTCGCGAAGCTCGAGGCGGGCGAGGATTTCGCGGCGCTTGCCGAGGAGTACTCCACAGACACCATGAGCGCCGCTCAGGGCGGTGACCTTGGCTGGTCGAGCACCGACGCCTACGTCGTCGAGTTCGCCGATGCGGCCGACGCGCTGGCGGTCGGCGAGACGAGCGGTGCTGTCGAGTCGCAGTTCGGCTGGCACATCATCCGCAAGGTCGATGAGCGCGCAGCCGAGCAGCAGTCCCTGGAGGACGTGAAGGAGATCATCCGCAGCACGCTCGCTCAGGAGGCGCAGACGGCTGCGTTCGCCGAGTACGTCGACGGCCTTCGCGCCGCCGCGGAGATCGAGGTGCTGGACGAGTCGCTCGCGGCGGCGAGCGAGTAGCGAGAGCTCGGGTGCGGTCGAACACGTGACGTCGGGGGGCGCGGCCGTGGGATCGATAGCGATCGTGGGGCTGGAGACGGACGCCGAGGGCGCGCTCGACGGGCGTACCCTGGAGCGGCTTCGCGCCGCCCGGACGGTCGTCGTCGTCTCGGCGGCCGGCGGCGCTCCGGAGATCCTCGAAGCGGCCGGCATCGAGTACCGGACGTACGCCGACATCGGCATCGCCGAGGCGGCCCCTCCCGGCGCCGTCGTCGAGGCGCTCGTGGCGTTGGCGCGGGAGGGTGATGTCGCGCTCGCGGTCACGACGTACCCGTTCGTACCCGAGGGCGTGATCGCGGGCCTGCTCACCCGCGCCGGAACCGGCGTCGACGTGTACCCGGTCGTCTCGCCGCTGCAGGTGCTCGTGCTCGCGCTCGACATCGACCTGACCGCCGATGTCGACATCCTCGATGCGGGTAGCATCGCCAACGCCGAGTTCAAGCGGGACGCGCATCTCATCGTGACCGGTGCCGACAACGCCATCGTGGCGCGGGCGGTCGCCGAGCGGCTGCAAGCCTTCTACGCGCCCGATCACACCGTCATCGCCGCGGGTTGGCTCGAGGGCGGCGGGTTCGACCTCGAGCTCATGACCGTCGCCGGTCTCGGCCATGCGGAGCGCATCGCGCGCGACACCGCGCTCTACATCGCGCCGTCGCGCATCGTCCCACCCGAGGGCTTCGGCGAGCTCGTGCGCATCATCCGCGTGTTGCGCGGCCCGGACGGCTGCCCGTGGGACCGGGAGCAGACGCACGGCTCGCTCGCGAAGCACATGGTGGAAGAGGCCTACGAGACCGTCGCGGCGATCGAGGCGGCCGACGACGCGGAGCTCGCCGAGGAGCTCGGCGACGTCCTGCTGCAGATCGTGCTCCACGCCCAGATCGCCGCCGAGACGGGCCGTTTCACCATCGACGACGTCGTCGCGGGCATCATCGCCAAGATCCGGCGCCGTCACCCTCACGTCTTCGGTGCCGTCCGCGCCGACACCGCCGAGGAGGTCACCCGCAACTGGGAGGCAATCAAGCGCGCCGAGAAGGGCGAGGCGCGCGCCGAGGGCGCCCTGGCGGGCGTGGCGCCGACGCTGCCGGCGCTCATGTATGCGCAGGAGCTGTCGCGTCGCGCGGTCGCCGTCGGCTTCGAGTGGGAGACGCTCGATGACGTTTGGGACAAGGTCCACGAGGAGATCGATGAGCTCAAAGCCACCGAGCCTGGGTCGGAGGAGGCCGAGGCCGAGCTCGGCGACCTGCTCTTCACCGTAGTGAACGTGGCCCGCAAGATGGGGGTCGATGCCGAGCATGCGCTCAGGAGCATGTGCGCCCGCTTCGAGCGCCGGTTCGGACGCATGGAGCGGAGCGCCGGAGAGAACGGGACGTCGCTCGCCGAGCTCGGCAGCGCGGAGCTTGAAGACCTCTGGCGGAGCGCCAAGGAAGCAGACCGGACGGATGTGAAGGAGTCTGACCGATGAGCTACATCACCGATGTCCTCGCACGTGAGATCCTTGATTCTCGCGGCAACCCGACCGTCGAGGTCGAGGTCGTGCTCGCCGACGGGTCGTGGGGCCGGGCCGCGGTGCCCTCCGGCGCGTCGACCGGCGCGTTCGAGGCGGTCGAGCTGCGCGACGGGGACTCGGCGCGCTACCTGGGCAAGGGCGTCGCGACCGCGGTCGCGAACGTGAACGATGTCATCGGGCCGGAGCTCGTCGGCCTCGACGCGACCGATCAGCGGGCGATCGACACGACGCTCATCGAGCTCGACGGGACGCCGAACAAGTCGAGTCTCGGCGCCAACGCGATCCTCGGCGTCTCGCTCGCCGTCGCGCGCGCGGCTGCCGAGTCGTGCGAGCTCACGCTCTACTCCTACATCGGCGGCGCGAACGCCTCGATGCTGCCGGTGCCGATGATGAACATCCTGAACGGCGGCGCGCACGCCGACAACAACGTCGACCTCCAGGAGTTCATGATCATGCCGGTGGGCGCGGGCACCTTCGCCGAGGGGCTGCGCATGTGCTCCGAGATCTACCACACGCTCAAGAACGTCTTGCATGAGCGGGGTCTCGGCACGAGCGTTGGCGACGAGGGCGGCTTCGCTCCCGACCTCGGCAGCAACGAGGAGGCGCTCGCGGTCATCTCGGAAGCGGTCGGGCAGGCCGGCTACACGCTCGGTGAGCAGATCGTCTTCGCGCTCGATCCGGCGGCCACCGAGTTCTTCGACGCCGACCGCGGCGTGTACGTGCTGTCCGGAGAAGGCCGCGAGCTCTCGAGCGCCGAGATGGTGGACTTCTGGGCCGATCTGGTCGAGCGCTATCCGATCGTCAGCCTCGAGGACGGCATGGCCGAGGAGGACTGGGACGGCTGGAAGCTGCTCACGGACCGCCTCGGCGATCGCGTCCAGCTGGTCGGCGATGACCTGTTCGTCACGAACACCGAGCGTCTGGCGCGGGGCATCGAGATGGGTGTGGCGAACTCCATCCTCATCAAGGTCAACCAGATCGGCACGCTCACCGAGACGCTCGAGGCCATCCAGCTCGCCCATCGCGCGGGCTACACGACCGTCATCTCGCACCGTTCAGGCGAGACCGAGGACACCACGATCGCCGACCTCTCGGTGGCCGTGAACGCCGGGCAGATCAAGACAGGCGCGCCGGCCCGCTCGGACCGCGTCGCGAAGTACAACCAGCTGATCCGCATCGAAGAGGAGCTGTGCGACTCGTCGGTGTATCCGGGCACCGCGGCGTTCTACAACATCTCGCGCTAGCGACCCCGATGCAGCTCGTCGGGTCCGGTCGGGTAGCATCATGAGAGGACCGCGACCCGAGGAGCGCGTCATGCGTAGAACCAAGATCGTGGCCACGATCGGCCCGGCCACCGATGCGCCCGCCACGCTCGAAGCGCTCGTGCGTGCCGGGCTGGATGTGGCGCGCCTCAATGCGAGCCACTCTACTCGTGAGCAGCTCGAACGCCGGTTGCAGGCGGTCCGGGCGGCGTCCGAGACGGTCGGCCGGCACGTCGCCGTGATGCTCGACCTCGGCGGTCCCAAGCTGCGGGTCGGCGAGATGGCGGAAGACACCGTACTCGCCGAAGGGGCCGAGTTCGACCTCGTCGCCGGGGAGTGCGTGGGCGACGGTCGCCGTGCCTGCATCAGCTACCCGCGACTCGCCGCTGACGTGGAGCCGGGCGCGCGCATCCTCCTCGACGACGGGAAGGTGCAACTGCGCGTGACGGCGACCGCCGACGAGGCCGTGCGCACGGTCGTCGAGCGCGGCGGCGCCGTCGCCAGCCACAAAGGCGTCAACGTCCCGAGCGTGCGGCTGCGGGTGGAGCCGGTGACCGAGGCGGACAGCGCGGACCTGGCGTGGGGGCTCTCGGCGGGCATCGACATCGTCGCGCAATCGTTCGTGCGCAGTGCCCAGGACGTACGGGCGCTTCGCGAGCTCATGGGCGATGCGGCGGTGCCGATCGTCGCGAAGATCGAGAAGCACGAGGCGGTCGCGGAGATCGACGCCATCGCTGAAGCGGCGGACATCGTGATGGTCGCGCGCGGCGACCTCGGCGTCGAGACGTCGGCCGAGGACGTGCCGGTGATCCAGCGGCGCATCATCGACGTCTGCCGCGCGAGCGGCACGCCCGTCGTCATCGCCACGCAGATGCTGGAGTCGATGACCTCGCAGCTCAGGCCGACGCGTGCCGAGGCCAGCGACATCGCCAACGCGGTGTTCGACGGCGTCGACGCGCTCATGCTGTCCGCAGAGACGGCCATCGGCCGCCATCCCGTGCCGGCGCTCGAGACGATGGTGCGTATCGCGCGTACCGCCGAGGAGGGGATGGCCGCCGAAGGACTCGGTCCCGCACAGCGCGAAGCGAGGGGTGGTGGTGACGTGACCGCAGCGGTGAGCGCCGCGGTCTGCCAGCTTGCCGCCGAGCTCGACATCGCGGGGATCGTGACCGCAACCCAGTCCGGCGCCACGGCGCGCGCGGTCGCGTCGCATCGCCCGAGCGTCCCGATCGTGGCCATGACGCCGGATGCACGCGTGGCCCGGCAGCTCGCGGTGGTCTGGGGCGTGCTTCCGGCGATCGTCCCGGAGCAGGACACGATCGACGCCATGCTCGACGCCGGCATCGAGGTGGCGCGTGCCGTCGGGGTGGCCGAGGACGGCGATCTCGTCGCGCTCACCGCCGGCGTGGCGGTGAATGTGCCCGGAACGACCGACCTCATCCAGGTGCGCCGCGCGTAGGATCGCAGCAGGTCAGCGGGTGTACCTATCTCAATCTCACGTAGAGATTCAGGGTTTATCAGCGACAGGCGCGGTGGTATCATCGGGTGTGCAGACCGTATCGCTGGCCTTCACACACCAGGAAGACCGCCATGAGCGCCGCACGGAGAACGCAGAACGGGGCCTCAGCGAACGTCCGCCGCTCGACCAGCTCGGCCAGGGGCTCATCGCGCAAGCGGTCCCCGGCGGGCAGGGCGAGCGGTTCCCGGGCGTCCGGCGGTCGTGCTTCCTCGAGCCGCTCCCGTGGCACCGCCGCAGCACGCGCTCGCAACTCGTCATCCTCGGCCCGACGCGCCGCGTCCTCCCGCACCGCTCGCCCGTCCTCGAGCCGGCGAGGCCCCGCGCGGGCAGGGCTGACGAGCACGCTGCTGATCGCCGCGATCGTCTTTGCGGGATGGACGCTCTATCCGGTGCTCCAGCTGCAGTACGAGCAGCAGCGCGAGGTGCAGACGCTCGAGGCCGAACTGGCGGGTCTGAAGGAGCGCAACGAGGTCTTGTCCGAGCAGGTCGACCGCCTCAAGACGCCCGAGGGCGTCGAGGAAGCCGCACGCGAGAGTCTCGGCTTCGTGCGCGATGGTGAGGACGCGTACGTGGTGACCGGCGTCGAGGACCCCGAGCTCGCGCCCGAGGCGGTGAACGAGCGCACGCGCAGCGCCGACCCCACCGAGACCGCCTGGTGGTGGCAGGCGCTCGATCTCGTCTTCGGTGTGCGATGATGCTTCCCTCAGACGATCGCATCGTCGAGCGTCAGCTCGGACGTGCGCCACGCGGACGCTGGCGTGTCGTCGCACGCTGCAGCTTCGGCGCCCCGGTCGTCATCGCCACGCATCCGCTCTTGCCCACAGGTGAGCCGTTCCCGACATTGCTCTGGCTCACGTGCCCGTACCTCCTGGAACGCGTGAGCGATCTGGAATCCGCGGGCGGGACGACGCACTGGGCCGAGCGGCTCGCATCGGATCCCGCGCTCGCGGAGCGCATGCGCGCCGCCGACGAGGCGTACCGTATCGCCCGCCGGGCGGAGGGGGGCGGCGATGACCCCTGCTCCGGGGTCGGTATCGCCGGCCAGCGCGACCCCCTCGGCACGAAGTGCCTGCACGCGCACGTGGCCGCCTACCTCAGTGGGCTGGACGACCCGGTGGGCGAGGGTGCGCTTGCGGGGTCGCCGCGCGAGTGTGACGATGCCCGGTGTACCGGGGAGGTGCGCTGATGGCAGCCGAGCGGCTCGCCGCCATCGATATCGGGACCGTGACGACACGCCTGCTCGTCGCCGACGTGGGCGACGGCACTGTGGCCGAGGTCGCGCGTCGCCAGCGCATCACGCACCTCGGCGAGGGGTGGACCGCGACGGGCGAGCTCAGCGACGCGGCCATCGAGCGCGTGGCGTCAGCGATCGGCGCCTTCGTAGCAGAAGCGCGCTCGCTCGGCGCGACGCGCATCGCTGCCGTCGCCACGAGCGCGGCGCGCGACGCGGCCAATGGCGAGGCGCTCCTTGCCGCATGCGAGAGCGCGGGAGTCCGACCGGAGATCATCGGGGGCGCACGAGAGGCCGCCCTGTCCTTCGCCGGTGCGACGTACGGGCTGACCGGAGAGGACCTGCTCGTCGTCGACGTCGGCGGCGGCTCGACCGAGCTCGTCCTCGGCAATGTCACCGCAGGCGATGACGGCGCGCGCGAGACCGAGATCGTCTCGGCACGCTCGGTCGACGTCGGCTCACGCCGCGTGACGGAGCTCTACCTGCACGCCGATCCGCCGCGGGAGAGCGAGCTGGCGCCTGCGTGGGAGTGGGTCGCCGGTGAGCTGCGTCCGTACTTCAACGGGTTGCGTGTGAAGCCGCGGACGATGATCGCCGTCGCCGGCACCGCCACGAGCCTGGCCGCGATCGACCTCGAGCTCGAGCCGTACGACCCCGAGCGGGTCCACGGCTACGTCCTCGGCGGCCATCGGCTGTTCGAGATCCGCGAGGAGCTCGCCGCGATGACGCTGGCCCGACGCGAGCGCGTGCGCGGGCTCGAGCCGGACCGCGCGGGGGTGATCGTGGGCGGCGCGCTCGTGCTCGAAGCAGTGCTCGCGCTCGCAGGCCTCGATTCGACCGTGGTGAGCGAGCACGATATCCTGTACGGCATAGCGCTCGACCTGCACGCTTCGGGGATGTGAGCCCCGCGCTCGCGTCCCGTGCAGGCCCGGCGCGAAGGAGTCCGGCGGTGTATCCGAACTGGTACAGGAGGGGGCCTTAAAAGCCTCTGGCCGAAAGGCCGTGTGGGTTCGAATCCCACCACCGCTACCAGGCGCAATCGCGTGCCCGTCCGGGGGCGCTGACAGGAAGGAGCGTGGGGGTGGCCGCCGAGGAGGCTGCTCAGCTCTACCAGGCGTTCGTCGACCAGGATCCGGCTGCGGCCATCCAGGTCGTCGAGCGCGCGCGCTCCTCCGGCGTCGCTCAGGCGCAGCTGTTCGACGCGCTGTACGTCCCCGCGATGTCCGCGCTCGGCGGAGCGTGGGCGTCCGGCGAGATCGATGAGATGACGTTCACGCAGGCCGCGGTCGTGGCCGAGCAGATCGGGTCGTTCGTGCTGCCTCCCGCCGCCAAGCGGGACACGGGCGTGACCCTTGTCCTCGGCAGCATGCACCGGGACCTGCACAGCATCACCAAGGATGTGATCGCCTCCGCGCTCAAGGAGTCGGGCTACCGTGTGAACGACCTCGGCGTGGATGTGCGTCCGACCGACTTCCTCGAGCGGCTCGAGGAGACAGGCGCCCGCATCGTGATCGTCTGTGCCGAGATGCTCGCCACCGCACGTGCGGTGTCCCGCGTCCGGCAGATGTTCGAGAGCGCGGGCAAGGACGATGTCGTGATCCTCGCGGCAGGAGCGCCGTTCGCCGCCGATGCCGGCCTCGCGCGCGAGGCGGGCGCTAACGGCGTCATCACCGGGGCCGAGAGCGCGCTCAAGCTCGTCGGGCGCGTGGCGGCCGACCTGGCGGACGGGCGCGCCTGATGCCCCGGCGCAGCTCACAGGTGCTCATCGCCGAGGACCTCGCGCGCGGCGGCCAGACGGGCGCGGCGGTGACCGCCTGCTACGAGGCGCTGGCCGTGGACGACCGTGAGCCGTTCGCGCACTGCCTGCTGGCGCACCTCATGCTCGACGGCGACTTCTACGACGAGGCCATCGCCGAGGCGACCACCGCCATCGAGCTCGACCCCGACTGCTCGCCCGCGTACCTCGCGCTCGGCCTCGCATACGACCGGCGCGGGGGGATGTGGGACCAGTCGGTGCTCGTCTGGCACGAGCTTGCCGAGGTCGTCCCGGACCTCGTGACCGCGCATGTGCAGCTCGGCGAGGCGTTCGCCGCGGCGCAGTTCGAGGAGCAGGCGGTCGAGAGCTGGCAGCGCGCCCTCGAGCTCGATCCCACCGAGGCGCGTGCGACGTACAACCTCGCGATCGCCGCGCTCAAGCATGAGGGGATGGCCAACGCGCTCCCCGGCTTCAGGAAGGCCGGCGAGCTCGACCCGAGCCAGGACGACCTGTTCTTCGCGCTGCTCGGCGTCTCGGTCGTTCCCGACCGACCGGTCGACCCGGCGAAGGTGCGCGCGGACCGCGACAGCCGCCTGGGCGCGGCCGGGCTCGCCGCCCGCGCTGACGACCTGTTCGCCGCCGCCGAGCTGGCGCGTCTCGTCCTCGACGAGGAGCCCGATGACGCCGATGCGCTCGCGATCGCGGCCTACACCTACCTGAAGCAGGAAGCCACCAACGAGGCGATGGCGTGCGCGCTCAGGGCGCTCGCGTCCAGGCCCGACCTGCCGACGGCGCTCTACACGCTCGGCGTCGTCTACAGCAAGCGCACCGGGCTCTCGCGCCACGCCGCGCGCGTCTTCGTGGCGCTCGCCAAAGCGGCGCACACCCAGGCGCTCTCGCACGTGCTGCTTGCCGAGGCGCTTCTCGGCCTGCAGCGGTACTCCCAGGCGAAGAAGGCGTACGCCACGGCGGTGCGCCTCGACCCGGCGTGCGTGCGTGCGCGGTTCGGCCTGGCCGCCGTGCACCTCACGGAGGGCTCGCACGCCGAGGCCGAGTGGGAGATCCGGCGCGCGGCGTACTACGACACCAAGCGGCAGGGGTTGTTCTGGAAGCTCTACGACGAGTATGCCGAGGGGGGTGGGGAGTAGATGGCCCGCGATCACGACGAGGCGGCGGCCGAGGAGCGCGAGGGGCGGCAGGCGCCGCGCCGCAACCCCGACTTCCCGGTCGGCTGCGACATCTACCCTCTCGACGAGGAGCGCCGCGGCTATGCCGACTGGTACGAGCGCGACATCTCGGCGGACTTCGCCACGCTCGCCGAGGCGCACGTCTCGCTCGTGCGGGTCTTCATCTCGTGGAAGTGCTTCGAGCCGCAGGTTGGGCAGTACGACGATGTCGCCGACGAGCGGCTCGACGCGCTGCTCGAGGCGGCGCACGCCCACGACATGCGGCTCATCGTGTGCTTCTTCGCCGATGACCGGCTCGCCGAGATGAACGACGTCACTTGGGGCAAGCGCCGCGATGCGCACACCGACGACTACCTCATCCAGCGCCAGACGCAGCTCGTGCAGCGGGTCGTCAACCGGCTTCGCACCGACCCGGCGGTCTGGGCGTGGGACCTCGGGAACGAGGCGTTCCTCGCCGGCTTCGCATCGGAGGCGGACCTCGAATCCTGGGTCGCGACGATGCGCGACGCCATACAGGAGGTCGACGCGGATCGGCCGATCCTGCTCGGCTGCGACGCCGAGACGTTGTTCAGGACGAGCGGCGTGGACCCCCGTCCCGCGATCGACATCGGCGAGTACGCGATCAGCCACGTGACCGCGCCCTACCGGGTGTACGCCGCCGAAGGCCCCGTCACGAGCGGGCCGGCGACGTACCTCGACTCGTTCCTGCTGCGCGCCTCCCTCCGCGAGCTGCCGGTGCTTGTGGACGGTGTCGGCGTGCACGCGCTGGACTACTCCTTCGCCGAGGAGGCTGCCGCGGTGCGCACCGCGCTCTTCTCGGCGCTCATGAACGGCGCCAGCGGCGTGATGCTGCGCAGGTTCCGCGACCTCGCCACCGAGAAGCGCGAGCCGTACTTCCGCGATCCGTTCGAGGTGCTCGTCGGCGTGGCGGACGCGGACGGAGCGCCGAAGCCGGTGATGGCCGAGGTGAAGCGCTTCGCGCGCGTGGCGGCCCGCATCGACTTCCGGCGCTACCAGGCGGCGCCGAGCCGCGCGGCGGTCGTCATCCCCGCCGAGCGCTACGAGCCGTTGCCGTCGCTTGCGGGTCTCTACGACCCCCGGGCGTGCTTGCAGGCGTACATCGCCGCCAAGGAGGCGCACGTCCCGGTCGCCGTCGCGCGCGAGGGTGACGACCTCGAGGCGCTCCATGCGGTCTTCGTACCGTCAGCGGCCAAGCTGTCTGCGGAGATGTGGCGCGAGCTCGCGGCGTTCGTCCAGGGCGGCGGCTCGGTCGTCCTCTCATACGGTGGCGGGGACGCCGATCCCGCCGTTCGGGAGATCTTCGGCGTTGAGTTCCTCGGCGACCATGGGTCGCGCCGGACGTTCTCGTGCCGGGTCGCGCAGCCCGGGATGCTCGGCGAGCTGATGTCGTTCGATGCGCGCCTCGAGCTGCCGCACTTCGCGCTGCTCGGGCACGGGGGAGCGACGGTGGTCGCGACCGACGCGACCGGCAGCCCGCTGCTGACCAGCAACCAGTTCGGGCAGGGGACTGCGGTATTCTGCGCCACGCCCGTCGAGCGGGCGATCGCGCAGGGCGATCCGTGGGCCGCGCCGGAGGAGGTCCGCTCACTGCTGCGCACGGTCTACGGCTCCGTGGCGCGCGCGGCGGGCGCCGCGCCCGTGCTTGGCTGCGACTCGCCCGATGTCGAGGTCGCGGTCTTCCTCGGCGAAGAGGACGACATCGTGCTGGCGCTCAACCACGCGCCGGTCGCGATCACGGCGACGCTCTCCAGCGAGCGGATGGTGGCGGGCGTCGCGGACGCACGCGGGGGCAAACCGGCGGAGGTGGGTGGCAAGTCGTTCGGCGTGCCGCTCGGCCCCAACGCGGCCGCCGCACTGCGGCTGACATATGCTTAACTGAGAGCAGGGAAGCGTTCGAGGTTGGGGAGTGCGGATGAGCGAGGCGCCGGGAGGCCACAAGTACCTGCTCGAGTCGTGGCTCGAGTTCCACGAGGCCATCAAGGCCCATCCTGAGATCCGGCGTCTGCTGTTCGACCCGGTGACCGGGCTGCCCACGACACCGCTGCTCTTCCCGCGCATCGAGTCGCTGATGGAGGAGTGCGGCGAGATATCCGTGCTCTGCCTCAACATCGTCAAGTACTCCAAGATCGAGGAGATCTACGGCTGGGAGGTCTTCGACGAGGTGATGCGGCAGGCCGCCGAGGCGCTGGAGCGGATCACCGGCTCCGAGCTCAGGGACACCGACATCGTGGCCGAGCTCATGATCTCCGGGAATGCCTTCGTCGTGCTGCTGTCGCCGCCGCGCACCACCGACCACATGGTGCACGATAGCCTCATGAAGCTCGTCCAGCGCGTGCAGCACCGCGTGTGCGGCGAGCTGAAGACCGTGCTCGAGCCCGCGCTCTACGCCAAGTTCGGCTGCTACGCGGGCGCCGCCACCGTGCGGCACGACCCCAAGCGTCGTCTCGAGCGCATCGTCCATGAGGCGCTCGACCGGGCGCTCGCCCAGGCCGACACCCACGAAGCGGCCGACGCCGAGGAGCGCCGCGAGCGTCTTCGCGAGATCATCGACATGGGTGCGGTCCGCACGCTCGTCCATCCGGTCGTGGATCTGACCAGCGGGGAGATCGTCGGCTACGAGGCACTCTCCCGCGGCCCCGAGGGCGGGGAGTTCGAGCGGCCTGACAAGCTGTTCAAGGTGGCATACGATGCCGACCTCGTGGTCAAGCTCGAGCGCCTTTGTCGTAAGCGGGCGATCGAGGCGGCGCAGGCGTTGCCCGAAGGCCGTCTGATGTTCCTGAACGTCGAGCCCGAGGCGGTGGCCGACCCGGAGCTCCGGGATGTGATGTTCGCTTCGATCCTCAAAGACTCCGACCTCGAGCCGGCGCGCATCGTCCTCGAGATCACGGAGCGCACCGCGATCACGGACTTCGTGGCGTTCCGCAGCACGCTCGAGTACCTGCGGATGCTCGGGTTCTCGGTGGCGGTGGATGACGCCGGTGCGGGCTTCGGTTCGCTCCAGTGCCTGGCCGAGGTGAAGCCCGAGTGGCTCAAGATCGACATGTCGCTCACGCGCGACATCGATACCGATGAGGTGCGACAGCAGCTCGTCCGTAGCCTCGTCACCTTCGCCGAGCGCATGGAGGTCAACCTTATCGCCGAGGGGGTCGAGCGCCGCGAGCAGCTCGACATGCTCGTCAGCCTCGGCGTCCGGTACGCCCAGGGCTTCTACTTCTCGCTTCCGGTCGAGCCGTTCCCGTCCGACGAGGACGTCACCGGCGTCTAGCACCGCTCCGTCACGCCGCGGGTCGGCGATGGCCGTGGGTGCGCATCAGCATCGGTTATGGTTATGATTGCTGTTGCTGCGCACTTCGAACCGTACCGCACCACGGGAGGAGCCCTCATGTCGCACGCGGAGCCCATCCGCCTGACACAGCTCTCCACCAAGTCCGGTTGAGCCGCCAAGTGGGGTCCGGGTGACCTTGCCTCCGTGCTCGAGACGATGTCGCCGGGTGAGTCGGACGCGCTCATGGCGGGCTTCGAGACCGCTGATGACGCCGCCGTCTACCGCCTGGGCGATCGTGCCGTGCTGCTCACGGTCGACTTCTTCACCCCCATGGTGGACGACCCCTACGACTTCGGGCGCATCACCGCGGCCAACGCGCTCTCCGACATCTACGCGATGGGCGGCGTCCCGCTCGTCGCGATGAACCTGCTCGCGATGCCGTGCAAGCTTCCGGCCGACGTGACCGCCGCCGTGCTGCGCGGTGGCGCGGACAAGGTCCGCGAGGCAGGCGCCGTGATCGTCGGCGGCCACACGATCGACGACGCCGAACCGAAGTACGGGCTGTCCGTCATGGGGACGTGCGACCCGGAGCGGGTGGTCCGCAACGTCGGCGCTCTCGCCGGCGACGTCCTCGTGCTCACCAAGCGCATCGGCGTCGGCATCCTCAACACCGCCCTCAAGCAAGGGCTCGAGTCCGAGAAGAGCCTGCATCGCGTGATCGAGAGCATGGCGCACCTGAACCGCGCTGCCGCCGAGGCGATGACCGAGGTCGGCGTGCACGCGGCGACCGACGTCACCGGGTTCGGGCTCCTCGGCCACGCGCGTGAGATCGCGGTGGCCAGCGGCCTTTCCTGCGAGATCGACCTCACCAGCGTGCCGGTGTGGCCCGGTGCCCTCGACTACTCCCGCGATCGTGTCCGACCGGGTCGCACCGAGGACGTCATCGCCTTCCTCGACCCCTTCACCGACTGGGGGCCGGCCGACGCGGCGTGGCGGGGCGTGCTCGCCGACCCGCAGACGAGCGGCGGCCTCCTGATGGCCGTCGAGCCGCAGCGGCTCGATGACCTGCTCGGCGCCCTGGAACAGCGCGGCGAGGCCGCGAGCGTCGTCGGCCGGTTGGCCGAGGGCGAGCCCGGCGCGATGCGCGTGAGGTGACCGCACCGATCCGTCCCATCCGTGAAGGAAGGAGCGCACATGAAGGTCGTGTTCGTGAACTCGGACCGTATCGGCAAAGGTGGCGAGGAACTCGGCGCCAAGCTCATGGCGAGCTTCCTCTACTCGCTCGCACGCGCGGAGCTGCGGCCCGACGCCGTGCTCTTCATGAACGCGGGCGTCCGCCTGACGTGCGCGGGGTCGCCTGCCCTCGACGACATCGCCCTGCTCGCCGCCGACGGGGTGACGATCGCGTCCTGCGGCACCTGCCTCGACTACTACGGACTGACCGATGCGCTCGCGGTCGGAGCGGTCGGGAACATGAACGACACGGTGGCGACCTTCATGGCGGCCGACGACGTGGTGAGTATCGGCTGAAGAACCGCCGAGCTACGTGCCCACGCCATGGGCTAGAATAGCCGCATGGACACGAACGCCCTGCTGCGGGCCCTGCCCAAAGTCGATCGTCTGCTGGAGCGCGAGGATGTCACGGCGCTCGCGGCCGTTCATCCGCGCCCGCTCGTCGTCGAGGCTGTCCGCGAAGCCATCGATGCGACCCGCGCCGACGTGCTCGCGGGCCGGCTCACCACGGTGAGCGAGGACGATGTCGCCGCCCGGGCGGCCGTCGCCGTCGAGCGCTCCTCGCGGCGCTCGCTGCGCCGCGTCATCAACGCCAGCGGCATCGTGGTGCACACCAACCTCGGCCGCTCGCCCCTCGCGAGCAGCGCGATCGACGCGGTCGTCGATGTGGCCGCGGGCTATTCGACCCTCGAGTACGATGTCGAGAGCGGCGAGCGGGGTTCCCGGCACGTGCACGTGGAATCGCTGCTCACCCGGCTCACGGGCGCCGAGGCGGCGATGGCCGTCAACAACAACGCATCGGCGGTGCTCCTCGGCCTTGCCGGGCTCGCCCGCGGCAAGGAAGCCATCGTCTCCCGCGGACAGCTCGTGGAGATCGGCGGCAGCTTCCGGATCCCGGACATCATGCGCGAGTCGGGCGCCACGATGGTGGAGGTCGGCACCACCAACAAGACGCACCTTCGGGACTACGAGGCCGCGCTGACGCCCCGGACCGGTCTGCTGCTCAAGGTCCATTCCTCGAATTTCCGAGTGGTAGGTTTCACCGAGGGGGTCTCGCTCGCCGAGCTCGTGGAGCTCGGCGCGCAGCATGGCGTGCCGGTCTTCGAGGACCAGGGCTCGGGCGTGCTCATCGACCTCGCGCGCTTCGGCATGCCGGGCGAGCCGACGATGGCGCAGGCGGTCGCCGCCGGCGCCGACCTTGTGAGCGCATCGGGCGACAAGCTGCTCGGCGGCCCGCAGGCGGGCATCCTCGTGGGCAAGTGGCACGTCATCGAGAAGCTCAAGAAGCACCCTCTCGCCCGCGCCGTGCGCCTCGACAAGATGACCCTCGCCGCGCTCGAGATGACGCTCAGGCTCTACCTCGACGAGGAGCGCCTGTTCGCCGAGGTCCCCACGCTGCGCATGCTCACGATGTCCGCCGAGGAGTCCGCGGTGCGGGCCGAGAAGCTCGCGGCGGCGCTGCGCGACGCGTGCGGCGACGCGTGTGACGTGCGGACGTCGCCCGATGTCTCGCGCGCCGGCGGCGGTGCGCTGCCGATGGCCGACATCCCGACCACCGTCGTCTCGGTCGCCCCGCGGACGGTTGCGGTCAACGAGCTCGAGCGGCGCCTGCGTCTCGGCACGCCGACCATCGTCGCCCGCATCAGAGACGACCGCCTGCAGCTCGACCCCCGGACGCTCGCTCCGGGTGACGAGCCCGCCATCGTCGCCGCGATCGCGCGCGCGCTCGGAGAGGCGTCGGCGTGAGCTCCTCGCTCGTGCTCGGGACCGCCGGTCATATCGACCACGGCAAGTCGTCGCTTATCAAAGCGCTCACCGGCACCGATCCCGACCGGCTGCCGGAGGAGAAGTCGCGCGGCGTGACCATCGAGCTCGGCTTCGCGCAGCTCGAGCTGCCGAGCGGCCGGACGATGGGCGTGGTGGACGTGCCCGGCCACGAGCGGTTCGTCCGGCAGATGGTGGCCGGCGCCACCGGCATCGACGTCGTGCTCCTCGTCGTGGCCGCCGACGACGGCATCATGCCCCAGACGCGCGAGCACCTCGCGATCATCGACCTTCTCGGCATCCCTAAAGGCGTCGTCGCGATCACCAAGTCCGACCTCGTCGATGACGAGTGGATCGAGCTCGTGCGCGATGAAGTGACGGCGCTCACCCGGGGGACGTCGATCGAGGGCGCGCCCGTCGTGCCCGTCTCGGCACGCACCGGAGCGGGCCTGGACGACCTGCTCACCGCACTCGACGAGATGGCGACCGAGGCGGTCTCGCGGCAGGCGACGTTGCCGATGCGCCTCCCGGTGGACCGCGTCTTCACCATTGCGGGCGCGGGCACGGTGGTGACCGGCACGCTCTGGTCCGGGACGGTGAAGCGTGACGATGCCGTCGAGCTCTACCCCAGTGGCCGAGAAGGACGCGTCCGCTCCGTGCAGGTGCACTCGCGTCCGGTCGACAAGGCGGTCGCCGGCAGCCGCGTGGCGCTCAACCTCGCCGGGCTGGAGAAGCAGGAGATCGCGCGCGGCGATATCGTCGCCGCGCCGGGGACGCTCTCGGTGACCGACCGCTTCGACGCGCGCTTCACCTACCTGCCGGGCAACGAGGAGCCCTTCGCGACCGGCACGCGCGTGCACATCCACCACGGGACGCGCGAGGTGCTCGGTCGTGTGCTGATGATGGGCGCCGAGGAGCTCGCGCCGGGCGAGAGCGCGCTCGCGCAGGTGCGACTGGAGGAGCCGCTGGCGCCGCGGTACGAGGACCGCTTCATCGCACGCTCGTACTCCCCGATGTTCACCATCGGCGGCGGGACCGTGCTCGACGTGCTGCCGCCCCGGCGCACCACGCTCAAGCCTCACGAGCGGTCACTGCTGGAGGCGCTCGTGGCGCACGACCTCTCGGCCGCCTCGACCGGTCTGCTCGCCGCGCGTGCCGTGCCGATGACGTCTGCCGAGGTTGCGGCCGCCATCGGGGTGCCGCGCGCGCAGGTGGCCGATGAGCTCAACCGGGCATCGCTCGAGCGCCTGAAGGTCGGCCCGGACACATGCTTCGTCACCCCGGAGGCGCAGGCCGGCCTGCTCGCAACCATCGAACGGGAGCTGCGCGCGTACCATGACGCGAATCCGACGGCCACGGGGATCGCGGCGCTCGCGCTGCGCGACCGCGTCGACCGCCGCCTCGGGCCCAAGGTCTTCGACGCGCTGCTGGCGCTATCCGCCGAGCGCGGCGACATCGTCCTCGCCGGGGGTGAGGTGCGGCACCCACAGGCAGCCTCCACGGCGCTTGCCGCGGAGGAGCAGGCGGTCGCGGCGCTCGGCCCGCTCCTGGAGCGCCAGGGGCTCGCTCCGTCGTCGCTCGCTGAGCTTGCGGCCGAGGTCGGCGTCGAGGTGGGCGTGGCGCGCAAGGCGCTCAACCGGCTCGTGTCGGAGGGCGCCGTGGTGCGCATCGCGGGTGACCTGCACTTCTCGGCGGGCGCGCTCGACGCCGCCCGCGAGACGATCGTCGGCTACCTGCGCGAGCACGGGGAGATGCTCGCCAAGGACGCCCGAGACCTTCTCGGCAGTTCGCGCAAGTACGTCGTCCCGATCCTCGAGCACTTCGACGCGCAGGGCATCACCCGGCGCGACGGCGACGTCCGCACGCTCGGCAAGCGGGCCTGAGCCACTCGAGGCGAAGGGCCGCACCCGGGGACTCAGTCGTCGTCATCATCGTCCGGGTCGTTGGAGGAGTGGCATTCCAGGCACGAGTAGGTCGAGTAGCCGCGAGGATGGCACGTCGCACACGAGAAGCTGCGGTACGTGTGCTCACCGCCCGGCACGCGCGGGTGCGAGAACGTCGCGCTGCTCCATGCCCGGCTCGGCGAGTGGCAGCTCGCGCACGAGCTCCCGTAGTGGTTCGCGGGGGGCCGGTGGCAGCTCGCGCATGCCGTAGATGTGGGGTGCGTGAACGCCCAGCTGACGCCGGTCTTGTGGCAGCTCGCACAGCTCGTGGAGTAGTGTCCGGCCGGCTTCGTGTGGCACTCGAGACATGCCGACGCGCTGCCGGGGTGCGTGAACACGGCGTCGCTCCACGCCTCGTCCGGTGAATGGCAGCTCGCGCACGAGCTTCCGTAGTGGTCGGCGGGGGGCGCGTGGCAGCTCGCGCAATCGGCAGACGTCGGGTGTGTGAACGCCCAACTGACACCCGTCTCATGACAGGTCGTGCACGGCTGCGGATAGTGGTCGTCGGGCGGCTCGTGGCACGCGGCGCACGCTGCGGATGCCGGCGGGTGCTCGAATCTCCAATCCGCGGCGGCGTGGCACGTCAGGCACGTCGCGGTGGTCTCCGGGTGCTCTTCAGGCCGGGGATGGCAGGCCGCACACCCGGTCGCGGCGAGGTCGTGGCAGTCGGAGCACACCACCTCCACATGGCCCTCGATGTTCGCCGCCCCGGCTCCGAGCACGGCAGTCCTGGAGGACTCGTAGGCCGCGAACGCCTCGGGGTCGAGCACGCCGGCAGCGTCGAGCGCCTCGGCCGTGACCGTGTGGCCGATGCCGGAATGGCACGATACGCACTGTCTCCCGGCGCGGTGAGCCTCGTGGTCGAAACCGGGGATACGGGGATCCACCTCGTCATCGTGACAGGCGACGCACCGCCGGTCCGGCACCTCCGCACCCACCGGGAAGCGCGGATCGGTCGTGAGGTGCAGGTACACTTCTTTCAGGGCGACGAACTTGTGCGACACCTGGGCGACCACGCCCGGATCGACGTGGCAGTCCACGCAGTCGACCGTCGCGTGCGCACCCGCCGTCCACGCCTCGTAGTAGGGGGTCATCTCGTGGCAGGTGTTGCAGAAGGCCGGTCGGCTCGTCAGCTCTACGGCGACCGCGCTGCCCGTGACGAGGAGGACGACGCCCACCGCCAGCAGCAGCCGGGTCTGCGGCTTCATGTCACGCAACCAGGCGATCGGGTGACGCATCAGCTCTATCCGTTCTGGACGGCAACGGGTGCCGGTGGGGCGACGGGTGCAGGTGAGGCGGGGCAAGCAAATCGAGTACCAGGCGGGCGTCGTCAGCGACGCCCGTTTGACACCCGCTCGGTCGCTCCGGACAATACCCCCTTGGAGGCGGATGGGGCCTGGTGGCTCCCGCGGTCTTCAAAACCGTAGTGGGGCGTGAAGAGCGTCCCGGGTGTGTTCGATTCGCACGCGCCTCCGCCAGATGCTCTGACCTGCGGCGACCTGCTTCGGCGGGTCGCCGCTGGCGTCGCCGGGCGGTCATCGGAGCGTGCCGAGAAGCTCGAAGAGCCGGGCGTCGAGCGCCTCGTACGCGGCGTCGTTGAGGTGCGAGTCGTCGGGGCTGGCGGCGAAGTCCGCTCGCAGGCTCCCGTCGGGCGCGGCGAGGACGCCGTTGAGGTCGAACACCAGAACGTCATCGCGTCCGTTGGCGAGGCGTTCGAGTTCCCGCGCGTAGCGGCGGTGCGTCTCGACGAGCGCCGGGCTCGTCTCGGCGGACACCCTGGGCAGCGCGGTCCCGAGGATCACCGTCAGCCCACGCCCGTCGGCGGCGTCGAGCACCGCCTCCGCGTACCCGACGAGCTCGCGCACGTTCGCGTCGATGTCGGACGCCGACGCCGCCCAGAAGTCGACGAAGCACGGCTTGAAGAAGACGACGCTGCCTCTCGGCGCGCCGGCCACGTGCTCGGCGGCGCTCCAGCCGAGGTCGGGCGGCGAGGCGACCTCGCGGTACAGAAGCGTCACGCCGTCTCGCTCGTGCTCGCCGTCGCCGGCGCCCCAGTGCTCGAACCAGCCCGCCATCACGGAGCGTCCGAGCATGACCGCCGTGCGCCGCGGGGCATCGTCCTCATCGGGCTCGCTCTCGCGGCCGGGCTCGACGGCGACGTCCGGCCCGGTGATGCCGGCGTCGCGTGGCGCCTCGGATGCGCACCCGCCGGTCAGCCCGACCGCCGCGCATGCGAGCAGCACGCCGAGGATGCCGACGGCCACGGTCCTGCGCATCGTGGTCACTCCTCTCCGCTCCTGAGCGCGTCGTAGAGGGCGATCGCTCGCTTGCGCGCCTCGGCATGGTCGACGATCGGGCGCGGATACGTGCTGCCGAGACGGACGCCGGCCGCTCGCAGCGTATCGGCGGGCGCCTCCCACGGGCGGTGGACCCACCGAGCGGGCAGACGTTCGAGCTCGGGGAGCCACCGGCGGACGTAGGCGCCGTCGGGGTCGTACCGCTCGCCCTGGGTGACGGGGTTGAACACCCGGAAGTACGGCGCGGCGTCCGCGCCGCATCCGGCGACCCACTGCCAGCCGAGGGTGTTATCGGCCAGGTCGGCGTCGACCAGGCTCGTCCAGAACCATCGCACGCCCTCCAGCCAGGGGAGGAGCAGGTCCTTGGTGAGGAACGAGGCGACGAGCAGCCGCACGCGATTGTGCATCCATCCCGTCTCGGCCAGCTCGCGCATACCCGCGTCGATCACCGGGTAGCCCGTCTCGGCACGCTGCCACGCGGCGAGCCCTGCGTCATCACGGCTCCACGGGAAGATCTCGAACCGGGCGCGAAGCGGCCGCTCGGCGGTGTGCGGGAAGTGGTGGAGGAGGTGGTAGGCGAACTCGCGCCAGTAGAGCTGTCGGATGAAGGCGTCCGCGCCGCGCGTCAGGCGCTCGTCGGCTTCCGCGGCCTCCCGTGCCGCCGCGAGCACGGCCCGGACGTCGATCTCGCCGAATGCGAGGTGCGGTGAGAAACGCGACGTGCTCTCGAGGTCGGGGCGGTCGCGCTCCCCGGCGTACGTGCCCAGCCCGCTGCCGAGGAAAGCGTGCAGCCGCTCCTTCGCGCCGCGTTCGCCCGGCGACCACGAGGCGTCCAGCCCGGGCACCGCCGTCCTGGCACGCCGCTCGACCGCTTCGATCGGCTCGGAGCGTGGCAGCCGCAGCGGGCCGGGGATGCGGCGCGGCCCGGGACCGGACGGCCCGGGAGTCCCGATCCGCTCGGCGGCACGGAAGAACGGCGTGAACACCTTGTAGGGGGTTCCCGAGCCGGTGAGGAGCGACCCGGGGTCGTGCAGCAGCGCGGTCTCGAAGACCCGGACCGCGATGCCGTCCTCCCGGAGCGCCCCGATGACCCGCTCGTCATGCCGCGCGGCCAGCGGTTCGTACCGGCGTCCCATGAAGACCGACCGCGCGCCGGTCTCGGCAGAGAGTTCCCGGAGCGCATCCACGGTCGGCCCGCTCCGCAGCACGAGACCCGAGCCGCGTTCGCGCAGCCCGGCGTCGAGGGCGGACAGCGAGCGCGCCAGCCACCGCCGCGAGGCGTCACCCGGAGCCCAGGGGCCTTCGTCCTCGGGCGCGAACACGTAGGCGCAGATGATCTCGTCCGAGCTCTCGACGGCGGCGCGCAACGCGGGGTTATCGTCGATCCGCAGATCCGTGCGGAACCACATGATCGCGACGGGACGTGGCATTCGGCTTCCGATCCGCTCGGGTACTGCTCCGTTTCTTCCCAACATCCGCGTGCTTAGGAAGCTTCAGCGCGCTGGGGGTACAAACGGTGCAAGCGTCGCGTGTCGGACCACCGACCGAGAGGAGCGTGCGTGGCCGAGATCATCACCGAGCGGGCGTCGGTCGGTGTGAGCGCCTGCCTCTACGATTGCCCCGTGCGCTACAACGGAAAGCGGTTCGACGCGGTCAGCAAGCTCGGCAGGGAGCGTGGCGACTTCGTGTTCACCCCGGTGTGCCCCGAGTGCCTCGCTGGTCTCGGCGTGCCGAGGGAACCGATCCACCTCACCGGCACCGGCCAGGAAGTGCTCGCCGGTGCCGCGGCCGTGCGCGACCGTCACGGGCGCGATGTGACGGACCGCGTGGTGGGAGGGGCGCGGGCGGCGCTCGACGCGCTCGACCGGGCCGGCGCCGTCGCGGTCGTCCTCAAGGAGGAGTCGCCCACGTGCGGGTTGTTCAAGGCGCGCACCGGCGCCCGGCGTCGCTCGCAGGTGACCGGCGCCGGGGTCTTCGGGGCGATGCTGCTCGAGACGGGGCGGTTCCTCATCCCCGATAAGGCCTTCGACTCGGCGCTCTCGTGGTGGGACTGGCGTCGGCGCCTACACGCCTGGCTCTGGCTGCGCGAGCGGCCGATGCGCACGAACGGCGACCTCACCGCCGCGTGGCACGTCGTGAAGTTCGTCCTGCAGGAGACGGACCGCGCGTGGGCCGACGGGATGGGCCGGCGTCTGGCATCTCTGCCGAGAAAGGCTTCGCGCGAGACGCTCGAGGCGCTCCGGGTCGAGATGCTGGACGCGCTGCGCACGCCCACCACGCGCGAGCGGGCGCTCAACGCGCTCTGGAAGACATACACGCACTACCGCAAGCGCGGTAAGCTGGACGGCGTGGACCTGCACGAGCTCTCGGTGCGCTCGCCCGAGGTCCGCCGCAACGTCACGACCATCGCCGCCGAGCTCACCGCGCTCGAGCGGATCGCGTTCGAGAACGACCTGCTGTTCGGGACGAGCCCCGTGATCTACCGGGATGGACGCCGGGTCCGGGCCGAAGACCGCTAGCGTAGACCGAGGAGGCCTGCCATGGACGCCCTTGAAGCCATCATGACGAGACGCAGCATCCGCCGCTTCTCCGACGAACCGGTGACGGATGAGCAGATCGAGACGATCGTGCGCGCTGCGATGCAGGCGCCGTCCGCCGGCAACCAACGGCCCTGGCGCTTCGTCGTGCTGCGCGATCGCACCCGGCTCGTCGATGCCTCCAAGACGAGCCCGTATGCGGGCATGCTGGCCGAGGCGGCGTTCGGGCTCGTCGTCTGCGGCGAGACCGAAGGGCTCCGCCACCCGATGATGTGGGAGCAGGACTGCTCGGCGGCCGTGGAGAACGCGCTGCTCGCGGCGCACGCGATGGGCCTCGGTGCGGTGTGGCTCGGATTCCATCCCAAAGAGGAGCGGGTCGGGCCGCTCAAGGACCTTCTCGGCCTACCGCGCACCATCGAGCCGCTCGCCGTGCTCGCCATCGGCGTGCCTGCCGAGGAGAAGGAGCCGGCAGACCGCTACGACCCGTCGCTCGTGCACGAGGATGCCTGGTGACGACGCTGCTCGAGGCGCGCGGGCTCACCGCTGACCGGCCCGGCGACGAGGGGCCGGTGCGCGTGCTCGACTCAGTCGACCTCGCGCTCGAGAGCGGCACGCTCACCGAGCTCGTCGGGCCCTCCGGCGCCGGCAAGACGACGCTGCTGCTCGCGCTCGCGCGACTGCTTCCCGATGCGCGCGGGTCGCTCGCGCTCGACGGCGTCCCGGCGGAGGAGATCGACATCCCCGCGTGGCGGATGCGCGTCGCGCTTCTCCCGCAGCGCCCGACGATGTTCGCCGGCACCGTCGCCGAGAACCTCCGCGTGCCGTGGCGGCTCGGCGTGCGCTCCGCTGAGAGCCCCCCGGACGACACGGCGCTTCGCGAGGCGCTCGATCGGGCGGGGCTGTCCGGCGTCGCGCTCGAGCGAGGCGCCACGCGGCTGTCGGTCGGCCAGGCGGCCCGTGTGGCGCTGCTGCGGGTGCTCCTCACGCGGCCACGCGTGCTGCTGCTCGACGAGCCCGACGCGAGCCTCGATGACGCCAGTGCCGAGCAGGTGCGCCGTTTCACCGCGGAGTTCGTCTCGGGAGGCGGTGCGGCGGTGCGTGTCAGCCACGCCCGGTCGGACGATGCCGCCGACCGGCGTGTCCGCCTGACGGGCGGCCGGCTCGAGGAGGTCGGCCGTGCCTGAGGCCACTGCGGGCGTCATCGCGATCGGCTGGTGGGAGCTCGCGCTCGCGACCGTGTTCGTGGTCGTGTCAGGCGCCCTGTCGCTCGCCATGGGTCTCGGCCTCGGCAAGGATCTCGTCGTCGCGACCATCCGCACCTACGTGCAGCTGTTCGCGCTCGGATTCGTGCTGCGCTGGGTGTTCGAGAACCAGACGGGCCCGATCGTGCTCGCCCTGTTGCTGGTCATGGTGCTGGCCGCGGCGCGGGTGGTCCTCAAGCGGGCGCCGAGCGCCCCGCGCGGGCTGTTCGGCAACGCGGCGCTCGCCATGGCGCTCACCGGCTTCACGGTGACGTTCGCGGTGACCGCCCTCATCGTGCGCGTTCCCGTCTGGTACCAGGCTCAGTACGTCCTGCCGATCGGCGGCATGGTCATCGGCAACTCGATGACCGGCATCGCGCTCGCCATCGAGCGCCTCTTCGCCGACCTCGACGCGCGCTCCGGCGAGATGTTGACGCTCACCGCGCTGGGAGCCACGACCTGGGAAGCCGCACACCCGTCGATCAAGACCGCGCTCACCGCCGGGCTCGTGCCGACGATCAACTCGATGGCCGCGGTGGGCGTCGTCTTCATCCCGGGCATGATGACCGGCCAGATCCTCGCGGGGGCCGATCCGCTCGAGGCGACCAAGTACCAGATCGTCGTGATGCTCATGATCAGCGCGGCGACCGCGATCGGCGCCATCGTGGCGGTGCTGCTCATGTACCGGCACCGGTTCACCGCCGAGGGGGTCTATCTGGAGCAGGGATTGCGCGGCGGCGCGTCGTAGTCCACCCACAGGGGCGTGTTGCCGCGACCCTTTCGGCCACCTATGCTATGGTGCGTACCGCGGTCGGCGCAGCACGTCGCCGCGCGCGCCGGCCATTCGGGAGGGCTTTTGACCGGGTTCGAGCTGTATCTCAAGCGGAACGCCCGCACGGTAGACGAGTATCTTGCGACCTTCTTCTCCGATGGCGTCCACGAGGACATGCGACGGTATCTCTATGACCCGTTGCGCGCGTTCTCGGACAATGCGGGCAAGCGGCACCGCCCGCTGATCTGCCTGCTCGCGTGCGAGGCGGTCGGGGGAGATCCCGCGAAGGCCTGGCCGGCGGCCGCCGCGATCGAGCACTTCCACACCGCGGCGCTCATCCACGATGACATCGAGGACTCGTCACTGACGCGCCGGGACGAGCCCTGCATGCACGTGACCGAGGGTGTCGGCCTCGCCATCAACGCGGGGGACCTCGCGCTCGCCCTCGTGTGCGGCACCGTCGTCGACGACCCAGGGCTGGATGACTCGACGAAGCTGCGCGTGCTCTCCGAGCTCGTGTCGATGACGACGCGGACGATCGAGGGGCAGGCGCTCGACATCGGGTGGGCCCGGGATGATCGCTTCGATCTCTCGGTCGACGACTACCTCGTGATGGCGAACCACAAGACCGCGTTCTACTCGGGCGGCGTGCCGCTCGCCGTCGGCGCGATCGTGGGCGGAGGCACCGACGAGCAGATCGACGCGTTGCGCCGGTTCGGCATGGCCGCGGGGCTCGCGTTCCAGATCCAGGACGACGTGTTGAACCTCATCGGCACCAAGGAAGCGACCAAGAAGGACTTCCGGAGCGATCTGACCGAGGGGAAGCGGACGCTCGTCGCCATCCACGCGCTGCAGCACTCCCCGCACCGCTCGCGTCTCCTCGAGTTGCTCTCATCCCGCACGACCGATCTCGGCCGGCTCGATGAGGCCGTCGGCATCATGCGCGAGGCGGGCTCGGTCGACTACGCCAACGACTACGCGCGGTCGCTCGTGCTGGACGCCAAGCGTGCCCTCGAAGACGCGCTTCCGCGCTCTAAGGCGAGGGACCTGCTGCTGTCCATGGCGGACTTCTTCATCAAGCGCGCGAGCTGATCGCGGCTCGCGCCGCGCCACATCACTCGGCCAGGAAGAAGGCGCTGTCCGCCATCGGCATCCAGGTGCTGCGTGGATAGGCCGAGGAGAACGCCCGCCAGACCTCCATGGCCTGCTCGCGATCACCCGACGCAAGGTAGACATGTGCCAGCCGGAAGGCGGCCTTCTCGGCTGATCGCGTCTCGGGCATTCGCTCGACGACCTGTGCGTACGCGTGCCCGGCGACATCGTGCGCGTCCGCTCCGTCGGCAAGGGCGGCGATGCCCATGAGGGCGCGCTCGGGGAGCGGGGGAGCGAGCGGGCCGGTCGCCCATCTCCGGTACGTATCGAGCGCCTCGCCGCGCTCTCCGTCCGCGATGAGCGCCTCGAGCATCGAGCCAAGCCTCTCTCCCGCGCGGACCGGGTCGGCGGCCTCTGCCTGCATCGCGGCTGCGACCGCGCGCTGCCGCCACGTGGGGTCGTCGGGATCCACGTCCGCCAGCCTGGCGTACTTCGACGCCGCGACGCCCGGCATCCCGCCGCTCTCGTAGCGGTCGGCCTCCTCGGCCAGCACCTCGAGGTCCTCGAGGCGCCGGTAGCCCGACAGCCACGCCACGACCACACCGGCGAGGAAGCCCCCGACGTGCGCCCAATCGGCGACGCCGCTGAACGCTCCGGACCCTGCTGTGAGGAGGCCGGCGAGCAGCTGCCCGGCGAACCAGAAGCCGAGCCCGACGTACGCGGGAACCTCGAAGGTGCCCGCGCGCGGGAAGAAGAGCAGCAGGAAGAACCACCACACCTTGATGGGCGTGCGATACCGGCGGACCGCGAAGCAGCCCATTATCGAGGCGATCGCCCCCGAGGCGCCGATGACGGGGAAGTACAGGTGCTCGGGCGCGACCGCGAACGTCACGACGGTGTGCAGCGCCAGGGCGCACGCGCCGCCGAGCAGATAGAGCGTCGCGAACCGTGCGGGACCGATCGCGTCCTCGAGCGCCGCGCCGAACAGCCACAGGAAGTAGAGGTTGAGGAGCAGGTGCGCCGGCGACGCGTGCACGAACATGCTCGTGAACCACGTGTAGAGGCCGCTCCATGCCGGCGTGAAGCCGAGCGTCCGTATGATGGCCTCGGGGTCGTACTGCTGGACGCCGAAGCACACCAGATTCACAGCGATGATGGCCGAGGTCGCCCAGGGCCACTGTTCGATCCGCTGGCCCACACGGTACGGCAGCAGCAGGAAGAACACGCGCTCCCCCCGATCGCGTCGATTCCCCGTCACATCGTCCCATACGGGGGCGCGCCGCGCCAAGCCGGGCGAGGCGGCGAGGCTCGGCCCCCGGTATCGGGTACCATCCACAGGGTGAACGACGTGCGAACGGAGGAGTGCGACATGCGTGCAGTGCCTGTCTCGGAAGGCATCCATTGGGTGGGCGCCATCGATTGGAATCTGCGGGACTTCCACGGCTACGAGACACCGCGCGGGACCACGTACAACGCGTACCTGGTGTCGGGCGCCGACTCGACCGCGCTCATCGACACCGTGAAGCAGCCGTTCGTGCCGGAGCTGCTCTCCCGCATCTCGGAGATCATCGATCCCGCCGAGATAGACCTCATCGTCGTCAACCACGTCGAGCCGGACCACAACGGCGGGCTCGTCGACGTCATCGAGGCGTGCCCGCAGGCGCGCGTCGTCGCGTCGCCATCCGGCGTGCGCGGGGTCGCCGAGTACCACGACGGACTCGAGATCGAAGCGGTGAAGGCCGGCGACGTCATCGACCTGGGCGGGCGGACGCTGCAGTTCCTGCCGATGCCGATGGTGCACTGGCCCGACTCGATGTTCACCTACTGCGCCGAGTCGCGCACGCTGATGCCGAACGACGCGTTCGGCCAGCACATGGCGTCATCCGAGCGGTTCGCGGATGAGGTCGGTCTCTCGCTCGCGCTCACCGAGCTCGGCATCTACTACGCGAACATCCTGATGCCGCTCGGCGCGCAGGTCGCCAAGGCGGTCGCCAAGGTCGCCGAGGCGGGGTGGGAGCCCGCGATCGTCGCGCCCTCGCACGGCGTCATCTGGCGCGGGGACGCGCTGCCCGCGGCTATCCAGGAGTACGGCCGCTGGACCGAGGGGATGCGCGAAGACCGCATCGTGCTCGCGTACTCGACGATGTGGGGCTCCACGGACACGCTCGCCAAGCGGATCGCCGACGGCATCGCGGCCGAGGGCGTCGATGTCCGGCTCCATGACCTCGCCGTGTCGCGCCTCGCCGACATCACCTACGACTTGCTCGAGGCCAAGGCGTTCGTGCTCGGCTCGCCGACGCTGCACCACGGCATGCTCTACCGTGTGAGCGGCTACCTCACGTACCTGGAGGGCCTTAAGCCGAGCGACCGGCTGGCCGCCGTGTTCGGCTCCTACGGGTGGAGCAGCGGTGCCACCAAGCAGATGCGCGAGCGCCTGGAGGCGATCGGGTTCGAGATGCCGTTCGAGGACCACACCGTCAAGTTCCGGCCTGATCACGACGACCTCATCGCCGCCGAGGAGTGGGGACGCGCGATCGCCCGGGCCGTGAAGGCGTAGGCGACCTGGTCCCGCGGCGCTTCGTCTGCCTAGACCTCCGCGAGCAGGGCGACGATGAAGCGCGCCGCCTCGGCGAGCAGTTCGGCGTCGACGACGTCCGGCGTGTCGGCGGGGGTGTGCGAGATCACGCCCGACGCCGTCGCGAAGTCGGTCGACGTGAGCGCGAGCGCCGGCACACCGCGCAGAGCGAATACCATGTGGTCGCTGGCGGGCCACTGTGCTCCCTCGGCAACCGAGCCGAAGCGCGCCATGACGTCGCGGATGCGACCGGCCATCTCCTCCCCGACGCCGTAGAGGGAGCATGCCGTCGGGCCGCCCGGCAACCCCGCACCGTCGATATTGACCATGAGGGCGATGTCGGAGACGTCGGGACGGGCCGCGAGATAGGCGACCTCGCCGGGGGACGTCGTGTGGTCCTCGCCGTTGAACGGCACGAACTCGATCTCACGCGCCGTGCGCGAGCCTGCGAGCGCTTCGGCGACTGCGAGCAGCACGGCCACGCCGCCGGCGTTGTCGAGCGCTCCCGGCGTCCCGTGCGTGGTGTCGAAGTGCGCCGCCACCACGACCCGCCCCGCCTGCGCGCCCGGCATCCGCCCGATCGGTTGCGTCCCGTACGATGCGCGCGTCTCGGAGTCGATGCGCACACGCACCGGCTCCCCGGCGTGCGCGGCGAGCGCGGCGCCATCGGCCTCGCCGTGATAGGCCGATGGGATGCGGAACGTGACGTCTTCGATGAGCGGGAACGGCGAGCGCCCGCCGGTCATGGCGTCCTTCCCGGTGGCCGAGACCACCGCGACGGGCTCGAGCGCCTCGATCGCCTCGAGCACGGCGGTGTCCTCCGGGTTCTGGTACCAGGGGTAGCCGCGCGGCGTGAGCTGGGCGCTCGCGATCTCCCCGTGCAGCAGCAGCACGGCGCCGGTCGCGTCGACGCCCGCGAGCTTCTCGGCCGTCTCGACGCACACGAGCGGGCCGACGGCGTCGATCCCCGCCGAGAAGGGCCCCGGAAGCGCGGGGACGGCGAAGTCTCCCGCGATGACCTCGGCCGTGCCGGCGCGCCATTGGGGGACATCGAAGCGGTGCTCATCCACGACACAGCCCGCCCGACGGAGCGCACCGGCGACGTACGCGGCCGCTTCGCGGTTGGCGTCGCTCCCGGGGAAGCGGTCGGGGCCGAGCGAGCACAGCGCGCGCACGTGACCGGCGATACGCGTGGCGCTCGGCGTGCGCTCCTCGGCAGGCCCGTTCGTGTCCGTTTCCGTTGCAGACATGGCTGCCCCCTTGCCGCATGCGCCATCCGGTCGGTCTCGAGCATACCGGTCGCCGCCGGCTCCGCACACCCTGGGCATGGCGGGTCGGCGTCTGCGACAATGGCGAGCAGCGGGACGGTGCCGCCACCACGACCCCGGGGTACACATACGATGCCGGACGAACGACGATCGGGGAACGCATGACGAAGCGTCGAGCAGACATGTGGGCGGAGCAGGGTCCGGACCTGCCGGCGGCGCGTCTGGCCGCGCTGCTCAAGGTGAGCAGCTCCATCGCCTCATCGCTCGACCTCACGGTGGTGCTGCAGACGGCGATCGACGCGGCGGTCGAGGTCCTCGAGTTGGACACCGGCGCGTTCTACCTCCTGGACCACCAGTCGCTCTTCCTCGGCGCCACGACGCCGCCGCTCCCGCCCGACATGCCTGCCGAGCTGCGGCATGCCGCGATGAGCGACCACCCGCACATCCGCGAGGCGGTCGAGACCGGCGTCGTCGTGCAGGTGCACGACGCTCCCGCCGCCGCCCTCACGGCGCAGGAGCGGATGGTGGTCGAAACGCGCGGCCTCCGGTCGGTGCTCTACGTGCCGCTCATGCACGAGGACGCCGCGGTCGGCGTCCTCATCGTGGGGACGCAGACGACGACACGGCGGTTCGCCGAGGAGGACATCGCGCTGTGCTGGCTGCTGTCCACGCAGATCGCGCTCGCGGTGATGAACGCACGACTGCACGAGTCGGTGCTGCGCGCGAACACCGAGATCAAACGCATCAACGAGCACCTCGAGACGCTCGTCGCCGAGCGCACCCAGGAGCTCGCGGCTGCCAACGAGGAGCTGCGCAGCCAGGCCGAGGAGCTTCAGTGCCAGGCCGCCGAGCTCGAGGAGGCGGCGGATTCGCTGGCTGCGTCGAACGAGGCGCGCGCCCGCTTCCTGCGCGCGGTCAACCACGAGCTGCGCTCGCCCCTCGGCACGATCATCGGCGCGTCCGACCTCCTTGCGATCGATCACGCGGGCGAGCTCTCGGCAGATCAGAGGCGGCAAGCCGAGATGATCGGCGCCGCGGCGCGTCATCTGCTTGCGCTCGCCGAGAGCGTGCTCGATCTCTCGCGCATCGACGCCGGCGTCCTCGAGCTTGCCGTCGAGCGGATCGACGCAGTCGCCCTCGCGGACGCGTGCGCTGACGCGGCATCGACGGCCGCCGCTGACAAGGGGCTCGAGCTCATCCGCGTGCTGCCCGATGCGGCGCTCCCGATGACGAGCGATCCCGTCCGACTGCGGCAGATCCTCACGAACCTGCTCGACAACGCCGTGAAGTACACCCCGAGCGGAACGATCACCCTCGCGGTGGCCGAGGCGCGGCCCGGGACCGTGACCTTCTCGGTACGCGACACCGGCCCCGGCATCCCCTGCGGGGAGGCCGAGGCGGTGTTCGAGGAGTTCTACCGCCGGGCGGACGGACGCTCCGTGGCCGCCGGGGCAGGCCTCGGGCTCGCGATCGCGCGCGGTCTCGTGCAGGCGCTCGGGGGCGAGCTCGCCCTGCGGTCTGCCGAGGGCGAGGGCTGCACGTTCACGCTCACGCTGCCCGCCGACCGCTAGGCGTCAGTCGCCGCATCCCTTCCAGCGCTCGAGCGCGTCGACCGCTTCGGCCACCGAGAGGGCGGGGTCGGGCGCAGCGTCGTCGCGCTCGCGGAGACGCGCGAACAACTCGGCGAGGATCGGGGGCTTGATGTTCCCCTCAGCGAGCGCGTCGGGGCTCGCGAAGAGCTCGGCTGGCGTGCCGTAGAGGACGATCGATCCGCCCGGCGCGAGCACGTACGCGTAATCCGCGAACTCGGGCACGGCGTCGATGTCGTGCGTGGAGAGGATCACGGTCACGCCGCGCTCGCTGGCGAGCGTATCGAGCAGCGCGAGCAGCGACGCGCGCGAGGCCGGGTCGAGGCCCTCGAAGGGCTCGTCCAGGACGAGCAGCTCGGGCTCCATCACGAGCGCACCCGCCAGCGCGACCTTGCGCTTCTCGCCTCCCGACAGGTTGTGCGGCACACGCTCCGCCAGCGACCCGATGCCGAGCAGGTCGAGCGCGCGCTTGACTCGCTCGACCACCTCGGCCTCATCGAGCCCGTACTGGCGCGGCGAGAAGGCCACGTCGTCGAAGACGGTCGGTGCGAGGAGCTGCTCGTCCACGTTCTGCAGGACGACGCCCACGCGTCGCCGGATGTCGCGCCATCGGTCGGCTGGCGGCACGCCGAAGACGCTCACCTCGCCCTCCTGCGGCTTCATGAGGCCGAGGATGTGGAAGAGCATGGTCGTCTTGCCGGCGCCGTTCGGGCCGAGGACCGCCACCCGGGCACCCCGGTGCGCCAGGAAGTCGAGGCCGCACAGGTGCACCGTCGTGCCGTCCTCGTAGGTGTGCCGCACGCAGCTGATGCGCACGATCTCGTCTGCCCCGGCGAGGTGGCCGTGGTCATGACTGTGGTGCGTGGTCGCGGTCATCGGTGCCTCCGTCCGTACATGATGCCGATCGCGCACGCGACGGCTCCCGTGACCGCCGCGATCCAGGAGTAGCCGGCCAGCGACGGGAGTGCCCGGAACAGCGCTATGGTCGCAAGCCCGAGAGCGGCGGCAAGGACGGCGCCGGCGTCTGCAGCGGGCGACGCCGATCGTCGGGGCGTCACGCGCAGGCCCCCCTCATAGCCGCGCAGATAGAGGATGTCGTACTCGCGCTGCGCGAGGTCGAACGAGTAGAGCAGCAGGCCGCCGAGCGCGCGCGTCGTCGCCTTCGCGGAACGCAGGGGCTGGCGAGCCGAGACGCCCGCGCGCAGGCGGACGGCGCGGGTGAGGCCGGCGAGCTTCTCGGCCAGGATGAAGAGCGAGCGGTACGTCATGAGCAGCGCGTCGCCGACGATGCCCGGGGTGATGCGCTGGATGGGGGCGAAGACCTGCGGATACGGCGTGGTGAACATGAGCGTGACGACCGTGAACGCCGCGGTGACCGCCTTGAGGACGATCAGGAGGGCGGTCACCGCGCCGGGCGCGGCGGCGAACGCGAAGACGAGCGCGAACAGCGCGGGATAGAGCGCGAGCACCCACATCGAGCGCAGCGGCAGACGGAGCGCGGCGGCGCCGCCCGCCAGCGCGAGGAGCACGCCGAAGAGCGCCACCGGGTCGTTCGCCGCAACCACTCCGGCGATGACGAGCGTGGCAGCGACGAGCTTGCTCGCCGGTGTGGCGCGGTGCAGCGCGCTGGAGCCCAGCACGGCCGACCGGTCTATCGCCGTGACATCCACTAGTGTCCTCCGTGCTCATCGCCGTAGCGGGTCCGTCGGCTCTCGGCGAACACGCCGGCGATCACGAGCCGCGGGCGCACGCCGACGACGTAGCCGAGCACGCCTGCGGTCACGAGCGCCTCGAGCAGCCATCCGACCGGCCCGAGCGTGTACACGACCGCCGCGAAGCGGCCGACCGAGAGCGTGTGCTCCTCTTCCGCGGCGTGCTCCTCGTCGTGCTCGCCCCCGGAGAGGAGGCCGAGCGTGACGACGCCGTCGGAGAACGGACTCTCGAACCGCAGCGTATCGGGGTCGAGCGCACCCGTCTCGCGCTCGGTCGCCGGAGACCCCGCGAGCGCGACGATCCCGACGAGCATGGTCGTCGTGAGCGCGAGCGTCAGCACCGTGGCGACGCCGGCGACGGCGCGTGTCCGCCGCGCGCCGAAGACCCGGAGCCCGGCGCGGACGAGACCCCACCCCACGGCCATCTCGGCCGCGATCACGAGCGTGTTCAGGCCGATGACGGTCACGCCTCCATGGCCGAGCAGCGAGAGCACGAGCACGACGATGAACGCCGAGATGGCGCCGAGCCAGGGGCCGAGGAACGCGCCTGCGATGACGGTGAGGTTGATGTGGTAGGCGATGGGGACGATCTCGGTGGACATCGCCACGAGCACGAGGGCGGAGACCGCGCCGACGAGCGGGACTGCGCGCCGGGAGCCCGCCCGCCCGGCGAAGCGCGAGGCGAGGGCGAGCAGGGCGAGCGTGAGCAGCCAGCCGGCCGCCCAGAGCCACACGGGGAGCACGCCGTCGGGTATATGGATGTGGGTCACGGCGTCGCTCCGTCCCTGGCGTGACGGCATTCGGGGCACAAGCCGTAGAGCGTCACGTCGTGCCCGGTGACGGTGTAGCCCTCGCCACGGACGGCGCCGAGCGCCGACTCCCCGAGCGGGCACTCGATGCCCCTGACCGCTCCGCACCGCGTGCACACGAAGTGGTGGTGGTGGTCGTCTCGGCCGCACCAGGCGTACAGCGCGCTGCCGTCACGCGTGCCGATCCCGACGAGCGAGCCCGCATCGACGAGTGCTGTGACCGCTCGGTAGACGGTCGCCAGCCCCGCCGGCTCGCCGGCGTCGGTCACCGCGGCGTGCAGGCGCTCGACCGTGAACGCGGAACCGAAGCGTGCGGCGGCCGATGCGATCGCCCGTCGCTGGCGGCTGACGCGCGCCCCACCGAACGCGCCCTTCGTCTCCCCGGTCGTCCTCGCTCGCCCCATGCGTGCCCTTCCTGATAATGGTTCTCACATGGCGAGTCTCTACCACCCGCGCCGCCTGCGCAAACCCGCGATGGCGACGGAGGTCGCACGCGCTGTCCCCGGCGCCTGTCACACGCCGTTGGGGTAGCATGGAAGCAGACACTCCAGTGAGGGAGGCGCACGTGAACATCGCCCAGCTGCGGACGTTCGTCGCCGTCGTCGAGCACCGTTCGTTCTCCGGGGCAGCCCGGGCGCTCGGCATCTCGCAGCCGGCCGTCACCATGCAGGTGCAGGCGCTCGAGGCCGATCTTGGCGTGACGCTGCTCGACCGCGCGTACCGCTCCGTGGATCTTACGGAGGCCGGGCGGGCGCTGCTTCCGTACGCGCGCAAGGTGCTCGCCGAGCTCGACGACGCCCGTGACGCCATAGCGGAGCTCTCCACGACCGTGGGCGGCCATCTGGAGGTCGCCGCCTCCACCACGCCCGGCCAGTACGTCCTTCCCCGCCTGCTCGGCGGCTTCCTGCGCGAATTCCCCGACGTGAGCGTCGCCCTGCGCGTGCTCGACACGGCAGCGGTCGTGGAGCACGTGGAGTCCGGGGACGCGCACATCGGCATGGTCGGAGCTGAGGTGCACGGCGCGCGCGTCCACTACGAGCGCCTCGGCAGCGACGACCTTGTGATGGTCTGCCCGCCCGACCACCCCGTGCTCGCCCGGGAGAGCGTGCTGCTCTCCGAACTCGTGGAGGAGTCGTTCATCGTGCGCGAGCCCGGGTCGGGCACGCGCATGGTCGTCGAGGAGGCGATGCAGCGCTCCGGCATCGACCCCTCCGAGCTGCACGTTGTGATGGAGCTCGGCACCAACGAGGCGGTCCTCTCGGCGGTCGAAGGCGGCATGGGCATCGGCGTGGTGAGCATGTGGGTGGCCGAGAAGGCCCTCGAGCTCGGCACCGTCGGACGCGTGCCGGAGCACGGCTTCCCGCTCGCTCGGCCCCTCTTCCTCGTCGAGCCTCGCGGCACGATGACGCGGGCCGCCGACGCGCTCGCCGACCACCTCTCGGGGATCCTCGGCTCCTGAGTTTGTCTGCACGGGAAGACTGCGCTACCCTCGTTCCCATACCCGCGCGCCCCTGACGCGGGCCATAACCTCCGAAGTCTCGCGGACCTACAGCGCTTCGACACGCCATGGACGCGAGACCGACAGGGTGAGACCGGGAAACCGCCTCATCTCCCGTACTTGGAAAGGAGCGTTCTATGTCGAACCGTAAGAGGAGGTCCGCCTTGTGGCGGATCCTCGCCGTAGCCCTCTCGATGTCGCTGGTGTTCTCGCTGGCGGCGTGCACGTCCGAGGATACGGCGGAGGAACCCGGGGGTCAGGCACAAGAGCCTGTCGAGCCGACACGGCTCGTCCTCGCGTCGACCACGTCCACACAAGACTCAGGGTTGTTCGACGTGCTGATCCCCGCCTTCGAAGAGGCCTACCCGGAGTACTCGGTCGAGGTCGTGGCCGTCGGCACCGGTGAGGCTCTCGAGCTCGGCCGCAACAAGGACGCCGACGTCCTGCTCGTCCACGCCAAGGCATCCGAGGAGGAGATGGTCGCCGAGGGGTACGCGACGGAGCGTCGTGACGTGATGTACAACGACTTCATCATCGTCGGGCCTGCCGCGGACCCCGCGGGTGTCGGCGGCACCTCCGATGCGGCTGCTGCGCTGACCGCGATCTCCGGGTCGGGCGCCGAGTTCGCATCGCGCGGTGATGACTCGGGCACCCACAAGAAGGAGCTCCAGCTCTGGGAGGCGGCCGGCATCGAGCCGTCCGGCGACTGGTACCTCTCGGTCGGCCAGGGCATGGGCGACACGCTCAAGCTCGCCTCCGAGAAGGGCGCCTACACGCTCACGGACCGCGCGACCTATCTCAACCTGCGTGACACGCTGCAGCTGGAGATCCTGGTGGAGGGCGATAGCGCGCTGTTCAACCAGTACGGCGTCCTGCCCGTCACCGATGCCACCAACAGTGACGGCGCCGAGGCGTTCACCGACTGGGTCACCAGCGCGGACGCGCAGGCGATCATCGAGGAGTACGGGATCGACACGTTCGGCCAGCCGCTGTTCGTGCCGAACGCACAGTAGCAGGCTGTCGGACTGAGCGAGGGGGGCGCCGCGGTGCCGGCCGCGGCGCCCCGCTATCATGGACAGGACCTACGTCAGGGGTGATAGATGGAACCCATCGTAGAGGGATTCGTAGAAGCCGGCAGGCTGCTCGCGAGCGGCGCGTCCGCCGTCTACGAGATCATCTTCCTCTCGCTGCGCGTCTCGGCGCTCGCTGTGGCGATCGCGATGCTCGTCGGCATCCCGCTCGGCTACGTGCTCGGCGTCGGCAGGTTCAAGGGCCGACGCGTCGCGCTGATCCTCGTGAACACCGGCATGGGCCTCCCGCCGGTGGTGGCCGGCCTGCTCGTCTACATGTTCCTGTCGCGCAGCGGCCCGCTCGGCGACCTGCGCCTGCTCTTCACCGTGCCTGCGATGATCATCGCGCAGGTGCTCATCGCGACACCGCTCGTGACCGGCGTGACCGCTGCCGCCATCGGTTCGGTCCCGCTCGAGCTGCGTCTGCAGGCCCGCTCGCTCGGTGCATCGTGGCTCCAGGAGTCGTGGCTGACCGTCAAGGAGGCGCGACGGGGCGTCATGGCCGCAGTCGTTGCGGGATTCGGCGGCATCATCTCCGAGGTGGGCGCCGTCATGATCGTCGGCGGCAACATCGAGCACTCGACCCGCGTGATGACGACCGCGATCGTGCTCGAGGCGCGCAAGGGCAACTTCGGCACCGCGCTCGCCCTCGGCCTCATCCTCATCGGCATCGCGTTCGCCATCAACGGCATGCTGACCGGACTGCAGCAGTCAGGAGCGCGCTATGAGCGATAGCCGACATCCGCTCATCGAGGCGAGCGGCATCCGCCAGGCCTACCGGCGTCGCACCGTCCTCGATGTCGAGCGTTTCGGGGTGGCCGCCGGTGAGACGCACGCGCTGCTCGGGCCGTCGGGAGCGGGCAAGTCGACGCTGCTCCGGATCGTCGGCCTGCTCGAGCGACCGCGCGAGGGGTCCATCCGGATCGACGGCACGCCCGTCACGCACCGCGATCGCGCCGCCCGTCTCCAGATGGCCGCTGTGTTCCAGAAGCCGTACCTGTTCGCGGGAACGGTGGCCGAGAACGTCGAGTACGGCCTGCGCCTCCGTCGTGTGCCCCAGGGCGAGCGCGCGAGCCGTGTGGCGTCGGCGCTCGGAGACGTCGGCCTGTCTGAGTTCGCGAGCGCTTCCGCCCTCACGCTCTCGGGCGGCGAGGCGCAGCGCGTGGCGCTCGCCCGCGCGCTCGTGCTCCGCCCCCGGATCCTCCTGCTCGATGAGCCGCTGAGCTACCTCGACCCCCTCATCAAGCGCCGGTTGGTCGGGGACTTCCGACGCATCCTGGCCGAGACGGACGTCACGACGCTCTACGTCACGCACGACCAGGACGAGGCGATGGTCGTCGCCGATCGGGTGAGCATCATGCACGAGGGGCGCATCGTGCGGACGGGCGACACGGACGAGGTCATGAGCCTTCCGACGACCGACTGGGTGGCGGACTTCGTCGGGATGGAGTCCCCGCTTCGTGGCCGCGTCGTCGCGTGCCACGACGACCTCGCCGAGGTCGATTGCGGGGGCGTGTCGGTCTTCGGGCTGACGCCGCTCGCTATCGGCGCCGACGTGCTCGTCGGTGTGCGACCCGAGGACGTGACGCTCTTCGCCGGCGATGGGCTGCCGCCCAGCTCGGCGCGGAACGCCCTGCGGTGCGTGGTGGACGGCATCGAGCCACGCGGCGCCACGGCCCGCGTGAGGGTGGCGGCTGACGGTCTCAAGCTCGCGTCGCTCGTCTCGCTCGCCGCGCTCACGGAGCTCGGGCTTGCTCCTGGCATGCCGGTTGTTGCCATGTTCAAGGCGACGGCCGTGCGCATCGGCCCGGCGCCCGAATGACGGCTGCTGCGTGACGATACCCGAGCGGGTATGATGGGTGACGCGTCCGGCGACGCGGAAGCGTGCAGGTGGAGGTTCGTGTGGGTAAGGGAACGGATCGCATACCGGTGACCGGAACGGTGCTCGCGGGCGGCCGATCGCTGCGCATGGGCATCGACAAGACGCTGCTCCCCATGGACGGCGAGCCGCTCGTGTCGCGCGTCGCGGCCGCGGTCGACTCCGTCTGTGCGCACACCATCGTGGTGACCAATCGTCCCGAGGCCCTCGAGGGCATCACGCTTCCCGCCGGCGTGCGGATCGCCCAGGACGAGGTGGCCTACCAGGGCCCCCTCGGCGGTCTTGCCACCGCACTCGACGTGGCCGAGGACGAATGGGTGCTCGCCGTAGCGGCCGACATGCCGTGGCTCTCGGCCGATGTCGTGCGCAAGCTGTGGGACGCGCGTGACGGCGCGCAGGTCGTTATCCCCGTATCGTCCAAAGGTTCGGAGCCGTTGCTCGCTCTGTATCACCGGGACTGTCTCCCGGTCGCGCGCGAGGTCCTCGCGTCGGGTCGCCGCCGGCTCCTGGCCATCCTGCCTTCGGTGAAGGTCGTCGAGGTCCCGGTCGAGGAACTGCGCGACGTCGACCCGCAGCTGAAGAGCCTGGTGAACGTGAATACCCCCGATGAGTTTGCCGAAGTGCGCGACGCCGCCGACGCGGAGGGCGAGCCGCCCTCGGTGCGCCGCCTGGAGGTCATGGAGGTGGGCACCCGGCGCACCCGCGGGATGCCGGTCGAGCGCCCGGTGACCGTACTGCTGAATGACGTGGAGATCGCGACGATCCAGGCGACGCCTGTGGATCTGGAGGAGCTCGCCGCGGGGTTCCTCGTGGCGGAGGGGCTCATCACCGACCGCGAGGCGCTCCGCTCAGTCGATGTCGACCACAAACGCGGGTTCGTGTACGTCGTGAGCGGCGAGAGCGTTCCCGAGGACTTCCGGTACCGCGAACGCTATGTCACGGCCGGTTGTGGCAAGGGTGTGACGTTCGCGTCGGTCGGCCACGCGGAAGGCATGGCGCCGGTGACGTCAGGGTCGACGCTCACGGCCGACGCGCTCTACGACATGATGGGCCAGATGGCGCGCATGGCCGTGGCGTACCGTGACACCGGCGGCATGCACTCATGCGCGCTCGGCCGCGCGGGGCGCATCGTGGTGCTCCGCGAGGACGTGGGGCGGCACAATGCCGTGGACAAGGTCCTCGGCAGGGCGTGGCTCGACGGCGTCCCAAGCGAAGGCGGCGTGCTGGTGACCACCGGTCGCATCTCGTACGAGATGACGGTGAAGGCAGCCAAGGCCGGGGTGCCGGTCGTCGCCAGCCGGACCGCCGTCACCGACCTCGCTTCCGATATCGCGTCCAAGCTCGGCATCACGCTCGTGGGCTACGCACGGGGCGGGAAGCTCGTCGTCTATACACACGCTGACCGGATCATCGAGGAGGCTTCGGAGTGATAACCGTCGAGGAGGCGCAGCAGTCCGTGCTCGACAGGATCGAGCGTCTGCCGGCCGAACCCACCGATATCCTGGACACCCTCGGCAGGGTGCTCGCCGAGGATGTCGTCTCAGACATCGACATCGCGCCGTTCGACAACTCCGCGATGGACGGCTACGCGGTGCGCGCGGCTGATCTCGCGGACGCCGGCGCCGGGCATCCCGTCGTTCTCGACGTCGTCGACCACATCGCCGCCGGGGTGTTTCCCACGGTGGAAGTCGGGGCTGGCCAGGCCTCCCGCATCATGACCGGCGCGCCGATCCCGGCAGGCGCCGACGCGGTCGTTAAGGTCGAGGATACCCGGCCCGGCGCCGCGGACGGCGGGACGGGCGGCACCGTCGAGATCGGCGTGACCGTGCCGGCAGGCGCGAACCTGCGACGTCGTGGCGAGGACTGCCGGGCGGGCGATGTCGTGCTCTCGGCGGGCGAGGTGATCACTCCCGCGGCCGTGGGCCTGATGGCGGCGATGGGCAGGTCTCGCGTGGCGGTGTACCGGCGTCCGCGCGTCGCCGTCGTCTCCACCGGCGACGAGCTGGTCGAGATCGACGAGCTGCCCGGACCGGGGAAGATCCGCAACTCGAACTCGTACTCGCTGGCGGCCCAGGTGATCGCCGCCGGCGGCGAGGCGCATCGCCTCGGCATCGCGAAGGACGATGAGGCCGAGACGCGCGCCATCCTGTCTCGCGCTCCGGAGTTCGACATCATGGTGAGCACCGGCGGTGTCAGCATGGGCGACTTCGACGTCGTCAAGGACGTGCTGACCCAGATCGGTGAGCTCGACTTCTGGAAGGTGGCCATGCGGCCCGGCGCTCCCCAGACGTTCGGCACGATCGGCGGGACGCCCTTCTTCGGCCTGCCCGGCAATCCGACGTCTTGCACGGTGGGCTTCGAACTCTTCGTCCGGCCGGCCATACGCAAGATGGCGGGACAGGGGGCGCTGTTCCGCCCCCGGGCGAGCGCCGTCCTCGAGCATGACGTGAAGAAGAAGAGCGGTCGGCGCTACTTCCTGCGTGGCAGGCTGACCCCGCAGGGCGATGGCTACTCCGTGGGCTTGACCGGCTCGCAATCGTCGGCCCTGTTGACATCGATGCACCGCGCGAACTGTCTCGTGTCCCTCCCGGCCGGAGAGACGCTCATCCCGGGCGGCACGGTCGTGGACTGTATCCGTCTCGATATCGAGGAAGGTGTGCAATGAGCAGCGATACCCCCAAGGAGCTCGACCCCCGCTGGACCGGTCAGGTGACACCGGAGCTCATCGCGGCCGTGCAGAGCAAGGCCGTCGACGGCAAGGTCACGTGCCCGGTGCTCCGCAAGCTGGCCGAGGACTCCGGCGTGCCGTACAAGGTCGCGGGAGCGGCTGCCGATCTGGGCGGCGTTCGCGTGCACAACTGCGACCTCGGCTGCTTCTAGGCATCCCGTGAGCGCTACGACGCCCATCGTCTCGATCGTCGGCAAGTCCGACTCCGGCAAGACGACCGTGGTCGAGCGGCTCGTGCGCGAGCTCGTGTCCCGCGGCTATAGCGTGGCTACTTGCAAGCACCACGTGCACGAGATCGACATCGACGTGCCCGGCAAGGACTCGTGGCGACACGCACGGGCCGGCGCGCAGGTCACGATGATCTCATCGCCGACGCAGTTCGCCGTGGTGCGGAAGGTCGAGCGTGAGCGGACGATGGAGGAGATCGCCGAGGCGGCGGGCGACGTCGATCTGCTCGTGACCGAGGGCTTCAAGCGCGCCGGTGCGGTACGCGTCGAGGTGTCCCGCCGGGCGCGCTCGACCGAGCTCATCTCCGCGCCGGATGAGCTCGCGGCGCTCGTTACCGACAATGACGAGCTGCGTATCGACGGCGTGCCCGCGTTCGGCCTGGACGACACGGAGTCGCTCGCGGACTTCGTGGAACGCGCCTATCTCGCGAAGGAGGCCGGACATGGCGACTGACGGCTTCGGCAGGCGGATCGACTACCTGCGCATCAGCGTCACCGACCGCTGCAACCTGCGGTGCGTCTACTGCATGCCCTCTGAAGGCGTGGAGTGGAAGCAGCATGACGAGATCCTCTCGCTCGAGGAGATCGAGCGGTTCGCCGCGGTCGCGGTGGAGGAAGGCATCAGCAAGATCCGCCTCACCGGCGGCGAGCCGCTCGTGCGCAAGGGCATCATCGAGCACGTCCGACGTCTGCGCGCGCTCACGGGGATCGAAGCGATCGCGATCACCACCAACGGCACGTTGCTTCCGCGCTACGCCGCCGACCTCGTGGACGCCGGGCTGACCCGCGTCAACATCTCGCTCGACACGCTCGATCCGGATGAGTACGCGCGGATCACGCGTGGCGGGCGGCTGGAAGACGTGCTCGCCGGCATCGACGCGGCGTTCGAGGCCGGGATGGATCCCGTGAAGATCAACGTCGTCGTCGTGCGCAGCCTTTCGCAGGACCTCGGCGGCTTCTTGCGTATGACGCTCGAGCGACCGGTGCACGTGCGTTTCATCGAGTACATGCCGGTAGGCGGGGCCGAGGAGTCCGACAGCGCATGCGAGAGCGCGCCGGTCGAGGGCTGGACGGCAGCGGATCACGTCCCGTCGGAGGAAGTGCTCGCCCTGCTGGCCGAGGAAGCGCGGGGTGCTGGTCTCGGCGAGCTGCGTCCGGTGCTGCGGGAGGCCGCACCCGGAGGGTGGGGACCGGCCCGCTACTACCGCGTGGACGATGCGCCCGGCACGCTCGGCATCATCACTCCGCTCTCGCACCACTTCTGCGGCGAGTGCAACCGGTTGCGGCTGACCGCGGACGGGAAGCTTCGCGCGTGTCTCTTCAGCGACGAGGAGATCGATGTCCGGTCGGTGCTTCGGTCGGGCGGGCCCGAGGACGTGCGGCGCACCATCCGGGACGCGCTCGAATCGAAGCCTGAAGGGCATAACCAGCGCGTCGGCACCGTGCGACGGATGTCGCAGATCGGAGGATGAGATGGGAGACGGCCTGACGCACATCGATGAGCACGGGGCCGCGCGGATGGTCGATGTGGCCGATAAGCCGATCACCCACCGCCGCGCCGTGGCGACTTGCGTCGTGCGCATGCGGCCCGAGACGCTCGCCATGATCGTCGAGGGTCGCGCGCCCAAGGGCGACGTCCTCGCCACCGCGCGCATCGCGGGTATCATGGCGGCCAAGCGTACCGCCGACCTCATCCCGATGTGCCACCCGCTCGCGATCACGCATGCCGCGGTCGACCTCGAGCCGGTCGAAGCCGGCATCCGCGTAACGGCCACGGTGGATACCGATGGGAAGACGGGCGTCGAGATGGAGGCCCTCACCGCGGCCTCGGTGGCCGGTCTCACGCTCTATGACATGGCGAAAGCGGTCGACCGGGGCATGGTCGTCGACGACCTCAAGCTGCTCTCCAAAGAGGGCGGCGCCTCGGGGACCTGGACCCGCAAGGAGGACTGAATGAACGAGCAGAACGGCGGCGCGCCCCAGGGCGGCGTGGTCGAGTCGGTGAACCTCTCGGAACGCAAGACCGTCCGCAAGACGCCCGGCGCCGAGGGCGTGCTCATCGAGGCGCGAGGATTCGAGGGCGATGCGCACGCGGGTGACTGGCACCGCCAGGTGAGCCTTCTTGCCGCGGAGTCCATCGAGAAGATGGTAGCCAAGGGGCTCGACGTGGGAGCGGGTGATTTCGCCGAGAACATCACGACCCGCGGCATCGACCTGCTCAAGCTCCCGGTCGGCACCGAGATCACCGTGGGCGAGACGCTCCTGCGGATCACCCAGATCGGCAAGGTATGTCACACCAAGTGTGCTATCTATTATCAAGCGGGTGACTGCGTCATGCCGCGCGAGGGGATCTTCGCCGAGGTGCTGCGGGGCGGCGCCGTGAAGGTCGGAGACCGGGTGGAAGTCGAGCGCATGGGAGCCGCGTAGATGGCACTGCTTCGGATCGGCGTGTTGACCTGTTCCGACAGCCGCGCCGCCGGTGAGGCGGAAGACACGTCGGGGAAGGCGATCATCGAGCTCGTGGAAGCGCGCGGCTGGCTTGCCGTGGCGTACCACGTCGTGCCGGACGACGCCGAGGCGATCGCTCGCTCGATCATCGAGATGTCCGACGTCGAAGAGGTGGACATCCTGCTCACGACGGGCGGCACCGGTCTCGGCCCGCGCGATGTGTGTCCCGAGACGACGCTCGCGCACTGCGAACGTCGGGTGCCCGGCATCGCCGAGGCGATCCGCGCCGAGAGCCTCAGGGTGACCGGTCGGGCCATGCTCTCGCGTGGAGAGGCGGGTCAGCGCGGGCGGACGCTCATCGTGAACCTGCCCGGAAGCGAGAAAGCGGTCCGCGAGTCGCTGGCGGTCGTCATCGATCAGCTCGAGCACGCCGTGGACATGATGGCTGGCGGAGGCCATGCCTGACCGATCGCATCCCCTCCCCGACATCGTCTACCTCGACCATGGCGCAACGTCGTGGCCCAAGCCCGACGTCGTCGTAGACACCGTCGTCCGCACCATGATCGAGGCCGGCGGGAACCCGGGGCGCAGCGCGCATCGCATCGCGATGGCGGCCTCACGCGCCATCGTGGAGGCGCGGAGCGCGGTGGCGACGCTGCTCGGCGTTCCCGACTCGCGCAACGTCATCTTCACCAGCGGCTCCACCGCGGGGCTCAACCTGGCCATCAAGGGTCTCCTGGTCCCCGGCGACCGCGTCGTGGTGACCTCCATGGAGCACAACGCGGTGGTGCGGCCGCTCAACCTGCTTGCGACACGGGGCGTCATCGTCGATGTCGTGCGGGCGGACGCGGCCGGCCGGGTCGATCCCGACGACGTGGAGGCGGCGGTCGCCGCTGCGCCCACGCGCGCCGTCATCTGTCAGCATGCGTCCAACGTCTCCGGCACCATCCAGCCCGTCGGCGACCTCGCGGACATCGCGCACGCCGCCGGCGCGCTGCTCATCGTGGACGGCTCTCAGGGTGCGGGGCATCTGCACGTCGACCTCAGCGCGCTCGGCGCCGACGTCTACGCCTGCTCGGGTCACAAGGCGCTTCTCGGCCCGCAGGGCGTCGGCATCCTCTACCTTGCCGAGGGCGTGGAGCCCGAGGAGCTCATCCAGGGAGGGAGCGGCGGTCGCTCCGAGGAGCCCACGCAGCCGAGGCTACGCCCGGACCGCTATGAAGCGGGGACGCTCAACACGCCGGGCATCGCCGGGCTGGGAGCGGCCGTGCGTCTGCTTGCCGAGCAGGGGGCCGAGGTGCGCGCCGCCGAGGTGCGGCTCGCGCGGCGGCTGCACGAGGGACTGCTCGCCATCCGGGGCATGCGCGTGCTGGGGCCCCCGCCGGGCGAGGAGCGCGTCCCGATCGTCTCGGCGGTGCACGACCGCATCGAGCCCGACCGCATCGCCTTCGAGCTCGACCGGGCGTACGGGGTCGCCGTCCGGGCGGGGCTGCACTGCGCCCCGTGGGCGCACGAGACGCTCGGCACGCTCGAGACGGGAGCCGTCCGCTTCGGCGTGGGATGGGGCGTCACGGAGAGCGACGTCGATCGCGCGCTCGAGGCCGTCGCGGAGGTCTGCGGGTGAGCGAGGTCGAGCGTCGGCTCTATCGCGTGTACGGCTTCGAGAGCACGCACGATGCCCTGACCGCCGAGGCCGTCCTGCGCGATGCCGGAGTGGCCACGACGGTCATGCCCACGCCGCGGGAGCTCGGGGAGCTCTGCGGTATCGCGCTGCGGGTGGCCGTCGAGGCAGCGGAGGACGCCGAGATGGCGATGCGCGCTCGTGCCGTGGTGTGGCGCGCGACGATGGAGCTGCTCGACCGCTAGCGTGCGACCGCGGTGGTGCGGTCCGGGTCAGTCGATGATGATGACCGGCGTGCCCACGTCCACGAGTTCGTAGAGCTCCTCGATGTCCCACCGGTGCATGCGAACGCACCCGTGCGATGCGGCGGTGCCGATCGAGTAATCCGCCGAGGTGCCGTGGATACGGATCCCGGGCGCGTTGAGGTTCAGCGCACGCGTGCCGAGCGGGTTGCCCGGCCCCGGCGGGATGTACGCGGGCATGTCCGCCGCCCATGCGGATCCGGGGTTGCCCCATGACGGCATGTACCGCTTGAGCGTGATCTCCCATTCGCCGCGCGGCGTGGGATGCCCCGGCGTGCCGATGGCGACGCTGTACTCCTTGGCGATCGAGCCGCGCTCGTACAGGAAGAGCTTGCGGTCCATGCGCCTCACGAGGATGACGGTGCCGAGGTCGTCCTCGGTCACCCCGGGATCGATGTAGTCGACCGGAAGGTCGAGCCGCTTCACGCCGAGCTCGAGCGCCTCGGCCAGTGCGTCGGTCGTCTTCTCGATGTCCACGACGACGCCGCGCCGGGAGGGCAGCGTCTCCAACTCGCGGTTCGTGACGCTCATGGTCGCGTCCACAGCCGGACGCTCGACCTGGGCGGCCACCTGGCGCACCCACCCGGTCAGCCGCTCGGGATCGACGGTGAGACGGGCGGTGACCGTCACGCCGGGCTCGGTGTCCGCGACGTCATGATAGACGCGCAGGGGCAGCGTCGCGTTCGCCTTGGGGGCGAACGCCTCGGCGATCATGCCGTCGACGTCGACGCTGATCATCTCGGCAGCCGGGAGCTCGAACTCCTGGCTCTCGTGGATGATCGAGACGGGAGCGGTGAGCGGCGTGACGATCTGCCGCTCGATGGCGCGGGCTGCCTCGGCGCGGGTCATGCCGCTGACGTCGATGCTCTGGATGACCGTCCCGCCGGGCATGATCTCCCGGCTCTGGTGGTCCGTCGCCACGGCCCAGGCCGTGCCCGCGGAGATGGCGAGCAGGAAGAACGCGGCGAAGCCGGCGAGTATCCGGGTTCTCAGCGACGCTCGATGCATCTGGTGACGACCTCCGTATCGTCGCTGCCATGCGACTTCGGCATATTCTACAATGCGATAAGCGAATGTGAAGCCAGGGGGTGTCATGGAGGGTCCGCAAGCGGACGCCGTCTACCGGGGGAACCTGCCCAAGCTGCTGGACAAGGTCCGGGCCGAGCGCGGGCTCGACCTCGGCCAGTACCGGCCGCGCTACGTCGAGCGTCGCGTGGCCACGCGCCTGCGCAGCCTGAGCCTCCATACCTATCGGCAGTACGCCGAGTACCTCGACGAGCACCCCGAGGAGTACGCGCGCCTCATCGACGCGCTCACCATCAACGTGACGCAGTTCTTCCGGGACCCGACGGTCTACGAGCTGTTCCGCAAAGACATCATCCCGGAGATCGTGCGCACCAAGCTCGCGCGCCACCAGCGCATGATCCGCGTGTGGTCGGCAGGGTGCGCGACCGGTCAGGAGCCGTATTCGCTCGCGATCGCGTTCCTCGACGGCCTCGGCTCGCATCGCGACTCGTTCCTGCTGAGCGTGCAGGGGACGGACATCGACCGCAAGGTGCTCGATGTCGCGAAGGCCGCGACGTATCCCATCGCGCAGATCGACCACATACCCAAGACCGACCGCAAGTACATCGACGTCCTCGGCGACACCTTCCGCGTCCGCCCCGAGGTGACGCGTCATGTTCGATTCCAGTATTTGAACCTGTTCGAAGACGCGCCGATACATGTGGTGGACGTGATCTTCTGCCGGAACGTGTTCATCTACTTCAGCCGAGAAGAGCAGGAGCGCATGTTGCAGACGTTCTGGGCGTCGCTCGCGCGCGGCGGCTACCTTGTCCTCGGCCGGAGCGAACGGCTGGCGCCGTCGCTCTCGAGCCGCTTCGAGCTCGTGAGCGGTCGCGAGCGCATCTACCGCAAGCCGCTCAAGGTGTCCTAGCAGGGAGGGTTTGTTAGAGTGGGCGTGAGCGGCCGGAAGGCCGTCACGTGTGCGAGGAGGGGAAGCGGAGCATGGCTGACAGTCAGTACCGCAGCAGCACCATGAAGCGGGGGCTCTCGTTCTGGTTCACGCTGCTCACGTGGGCGACCATCGGGCCGGCCGTCGCGGGCGGTCTGGGCCTCACGGCGATCTTCGCGCTGTGGGTGCTCGAGATCCCGTTCGACAAGCTCGCGTACACGGCGCTGTTCGGTCTGGTCGCGATGATGATCGCGGCCGTGCCGGGACAGCTCTTCTGGCGGACCGCGTTCAAGCGGCGCGTGCTCGAGCCGCTGCGCGACCTCGGGGCGGTCATGGTGACCGCGGGCGAGGGCACGCTCACCGCGCGCGCCGAGATCGTGAACGACGACGAGATCGGCCTGCTTGCCGAGGAGTGCAACCACCTCATCGCGTCGCTCGCCGACATCGCCGGTAACGTCCGTCGCTCAGCCGAGTCGGTCACCAACGCGGCCACGCAGCTGTCGGCGTCCTCCGAGGAGATCAACTCCTCGTCGATGGAGATCTCGTCGTCCGTGCAGCAGATCGCGCACGGCGCCGAGCTGCAGTCGCGCAAGGTCGAGGAGACCTCCTCGGCCATGGAGTCGATCAGCACCAACGTCAACGATGTCGCGCGTCGCGCCGAGGAGGCCAGCAAGACGAGCGAAGAGGCCGCGCGCGCGGCCCTGCTCGGCGAGGAGGCCACGAACGAGGCGATCACCAAGATCGCCGAAGTGCGCGACGCGATCATGACGCTCGCGGAGTCGGTCGAGGTGCTCGGCCGGCGCTCCGAGGAGATCGGCAACATCGTCGACGTCATCACGTCCATCGCCGACCAGACCAACCTGCTCTCGCTCAACGCCGCCATCGAGGCGGCACGCGCGGGCGAGTCCGGCCGCGGGTTCTCAGTGGTGGCCGAGGAGGTCCGTAAGCTCGCGGAGGGCTCGGGCAAGGCCGCCGAGCAGATCGGCGAGCTCATCAAAGACGTGCAGGCCGAGACGGCCAAGGCGCTCAAGTACATGGAGATCGGCAGCCAGGAGGTCGTGAGCGGCACGGAGGTGGTCGGCAGGACCGGCGAGGCGCTCCGGCAGATCACCGAGGCCGTCACGCGCACCGCGACGCTGGCCGAGGAGATCGCGGCGGGCATGGCGAGCCAGGCGGAGCGCACCAACGACGTCGATCGGGCGATGCACGATATCGCCGCCGTCGTCGAGGAGAACGCGGCGTCCGCCGAGGAGACCGCTGCCGCAGCCGAAGAGCAGACGGCGTGCATGCAGGAGATCTCGTCATCGGCGCAGGAGCTTGCGGACATGGCGCGTCGCCTCGAGGACCTCGTGCACCAGTTCCGCATCGACTAGGGGGCACGCGTGGAAGCCAACGCGACTACGGACAGGCGACAGTTCGTCTTGTTCCGGCTCGGCCCGGAGGAGTACGGGCTGCCGATCGAGCGTGTCCAGAGCATCATCCGCTATGAGGACCCGACGCCGGTCCCGCACGCACCCGCGGGGATCGAAGGCGTGATCAACCTGCGTGGTCAGGTCATCCCGGTGATCGATCTGGCGATGCGGCTGCTCGGCACGCCCTTCACGCCCACGCCCACCGCGCGCATCATCGTGGCCGAGGGCGACGCGGGGCTCATCGGTGTGGCGGTGGACTCGGCAAGCGAGGTGGTCTCCATCCCCGTCTCCGAGATCCGACCCGCGCCGGACACGGCGCTGACCGCCGAGACGGCCGATGCGTTCGAAGGCGTCGCCAGCCAGGACGACCGGCTCGTGATACTGCTCGATCCCGAGCGTGCCCTGCCTCGACCCGGATTCCGAGTACCCGCCGACGCCGCCGAGGAGGAAGCCGATGTCTAAGACGATCCTCGTCGTGGACGACGCGGCATTCATGCGCATGATGATCCGCGACATCCTGTCGAAGGAAGGCTACGTCATCCATGAGGCGGTGAACGGGCGCGACGCGATCGAGAAGTACACCGAGGTCCACCCGGACCTCGTGACCATGGACATCACGATGCCCGAGATGGGCGGCATCGAGGCGCTGCGGGCGATCCGTGACAAGGACCCCGCGGCGCGGGTGCTCATGGTCTCGGCCATGGGGCAGCAGAAGATGATCGTGGAGGCCCTCGAGTCCGGCGCGATGGACTTCCTCGTCAAGCCGTTCCAGCCCACCAAGGTGTTGGAGACGGTCAAGAAGTGCCTCCAGTCGATGCCGCGCGTCTGAGACGCCGATGCGCACCACGATCAAAGTCCTGATCGTCGATGACTCGGCGCTCATCCGCCAGATGCTCGCGCGCGCGCTGTCGGTCGATCCCAAGATCGAGATCGTAGGGACCGCCAAAGACGGCGTCGAAGCGATCCAGAAGGCAGGGGAGCTCGACCCCGACGTCATCACCCTTGACATCGAGATGCCCGAACTGACGGGTCTCGAGGCGCTGCCGCACCTCATCAAGGGCACGTCCGCCCGCGTCGTGATGTTGAGCTCGGTCGATGATCCGGACACGACGTACCAGGCGCTCTCGCTCGGCGCCGTGGACTTCATCGTGAAGCCCAAGGCGGGCTTCGCGACATCCCTGACCGAGCTCTCCGACCACCTCCTCAAGAAGATCAAGACCGCGTACCGGATCCCGCCCGAGCGGCGTGTAGCAGGCGCGGGCGACGACTCGCCGACGCAGCTGCAGCGCCTGCTCTCGGAAGCGCCGGAACAGGAGCCGGTGCCGACGGCCCGGGCTGTCGAGCTCGCCAAGGTGGTCGCGATCGCCGCGTCGACCGGCGGGCCGCCCGCGCTCGAGCTGGTCTTCTCGGGGCTGCGCTCCAACCTCCCCGCGGCGTTCCTGATCGTCCAGCACCTGCCATCGGGCTTCACCAGCTCGCTCGCGCGCCGGCTGACCAAGGTCACCGACATCCGGGTGCATGAGGGGCGGGAAGGGGCGGTCCTGCGTCCCGGTGAGGCGTACATCGCCCCCCACGGCGTCCACATGCACATCTCCGGCCGCAAGCTCCCCAGGATCCGGCTCAAGGAGGGGCCGCTGATCCACGGCGTGCGACCCGCCGCCGACCCGCTGTTCGAGAGCGTGGCCCAGGAGTTCGGCGAGAGCTCCATCGGCGTCGTCCTCACCGGCATGGGATCGGACGGCGCATCGGGGCTCAAGCAGATGTTCGAGACGGGGGGCGCCACGATCGTGCAGGACGAGGCGACGAGCACCGTCTGGGGTATGCCCAAGGCGGCGGCGCGCATCGGTGCCGCTTCACGCATCGTCCCGCTCGGGCAGGTGGCGACCGAGATCCGCCGAGCCATACGTGAGGAGGCCTGAGTCGTGAGCGACGACATGTCGGCCTACAAAGACGTGTTCCTCTCAGAGAGCGCCGAGTACATCCAGTCGATCACCGACGGGTTGCTGGCGCTCGAGTCCGACCCCCATGACCTCGAGCCCGTCGAGACGGTCTTCCGCGGCGCCCACAGCCTGAAGGGCATGTCCGCGGCGATGGGCTATGAGCGCACCGCCGAGCTGACCCACAAGATGGAAAGCCTGATGGATACCGTCAGGCAGCGGGTCCAGCCGGTCGACTCGTCGCTCATCGACCTCATGTTGCGTGCCGTCGACGCCGTCAAGGAGCTCATCGCCGATGAGTCGGAAGGCGGCGCGGCCGTGGACGTCGCCGACGTGGTCGAGCAGCTCGTCGCCCGCGCGTCCGCGCCGACACCGCGGGACCCGTCCGCCTCCGTGGGGCAGCCGGCGGCTCCCGGACGGGCTGCGGGTGCGCACGATGAGGGTCGCGCGTACGTGGTCACCATCGAGCTTGCCGAGGAGTGCGTCCTCAAGTCCGTTCGCGCGTACATGGCGATCAAGCGCCTCGGCCACATGGGCACGGTGGTGGAGACGCGGCCGAGCGCCCGTGAGATCGAGGACGAGCAGTTCGATCGCTCCTTCGAGGTCGTCCTCCAGACCCATGAGTCGCCCGAGGCGGTGGAGAAGGCGGTCGGCGCCGTCAGCGAGGTCGAGTCGGTGAAGGTCGCCGAGATGGAGGGCTCCGGCTCGCCGGCGTCTGCCGAGGAGACCCCGGCGCAGGCGAGCGTTCGCAAGGCCGTGCCCAAGCTGGCCGAGACGCAGACGGTTCGCATCTCGATCGGCCATCTCGACAACATGGTCAACCTCGTCGGCGAGCTCGTGATCATCCGCTCCCGCCTTGAGCGGATCGCGCGTGACATGGCGTCATCCGATCTCGCCGAGACGCTCTCGGCGCTCGAGCAGGTAAGCGGTGAGCTGCAGCACGAGGTCATGCAGACGCGCATGGTGCCCGTGGGGAACATCTTCAACCGCTTCCCCCGCATGGTGCGCGACCTCGCGCGCGATCTCGGCAAGGATGTGGGTTTCGAGATGCAGGGCCTCGATATCGAGCTCGATCGCACCGTGCTCGACGAGATCGGCGACCCCATCGTCCACCTGCTGCGCAACGCGATCGACCACGGCATCGAGGACCCGGCGACGCGCGAGGCGAGCGGGAAGGCGCCACGCGGCTGCGTGCGCCTCTCGGCCATGCGCGAGCGCGACCAGGTCCGTATCGTCGTCTCTGATGACGGCAAGGGCATGGACGCCGACACCATATTCAGCAAGGCCGTGGAGCGCGGCATCTGTACCGCCGATGAGCGTCAGGGCCTCTCGGAGTCGGACATCTTCATGTTCACGTGCGCACCGGGGTTCTCCACCGCCGCATCGGCGACCAAGGTGTCGGGTCGCGGTGTCGGGATGGACGTCGTGAAGGGCAAGATCGAGTACCTCGGCGGCACGCTCACGATCCGATCGACGCCCGGCGAGGGGACCGAGATGTGGCTGACCCTGCCGCTCACCCTCGCCATCATCCAGGCGCTCCTGGTCTCCAGCGGCGAGCAGGTGTTCGCGCTGCCGCTGTCCGCCGTGTCGGAGGTCCTCGACCTGAGCGAGGTGCGGATCAAGACCGTCGACGGCAACCCGGTCGTCGTCCTGCGTGACGGCGCCGTCGCGCCGCTCGACCGCCTCGACGTGCTCGTCGGCGAGCCGGACGCGGAACATGGCGTGCCCGGCGCCGAGGACCAGGTCGTGCTCATGGAGATCGGGGAAGACGTCCGGGCGCTGGCGGTGCGCGAGCTCCTCGGCAGACAGGAGATCGTCATCAAGCCGCTGTCGCCCCTGTTCAAGACCCTCGGCGGCCTGGGAGGAGCGACCGTGCTCGGCGACGGACGCGTCGCGCTCATCCTCGACCCCCGGACGCTGTTCACGATGGGAAGGTGACCCCCATGCGACCCGACGAGCTCTCCGCGCTCCAGGTAGACGCCTTGCGTGAGGTCGGCAGCATCGGTGCCGGGCACGCCGCCACCGCGCTGTCACAACTCGTTGGCAAGCCGGTCGACATCGACGTGCCCCGGATCGAGCTCCTGCCGGTGAGCGACGTCCCGCACGTGTTCGGCGGTCCCGAGCGGCTCGTCGGCGCCGTCCACGCGCGGCTCCTCGGGGACATCGGGGGCAGCGTCGTCTTCATCTCGGACCGCGAAGCGCTTCTCGACCTGGTGGACCTCCTGCGCAGCAAGGAGCCCGGCAGCTCGAAGGCGCTCGACCATGACCGAGAGGGGCTCGCCGTCCACACGGCGACGATCCTGATCTCGGCGTATCTCGCCGCCGTGGCGCGCATGGCCGACCTGAACCTGCTGCCGTCCCAGCCGTCGTTCGCGTTAGACATGATGGGCGCGATCCTGGAGGTGGTCACCGCCGAGGTAGGACTGAAGGTCGATGTGGCGCTGCTCGTGCTCACGCGCTTCAAGGTGGAGGACGAGACGACGGATGCGGCGCTGTTCTTCCTGCCGGATCCGGACAGTCTCGAGATCATCCTTGGTCGCCTTGGGATCGTCTGAGTCGATGATCGACAGCGCCAACAACGGGATGGCGGGCTTCGACATCGTCCGACCCGGCCTGATCATGGTCGCGACGGGCGAATATGCCATAGCCAGGCACCCCGAGGTGCTCAGCACGGCGGCGCTCGGTTCGTGCGTCGGGATCACCATCTGGGACCCGTTCCGCCATGTCGGCGGCATGGCCCACGTGATGATGCCGACGCCATCCGATACGGCGGTCAAGGGGAACGTGAGCCGATTCGCTTCGATCGCGGTCCCCGAGATGGTGGAGCGACTGTCCACGGGCGGAGCGAGACACCGGCTCGTCGCCAAGTTGTGCGGAGGCTCGGCGATGTTCAAGGGCGACTCGAAGCTCGCGAGCATCGGGGAGCGCAACGTCGAGGAAGCGCGTCACCAGCTTGCACTGTTGCGCGTGCCGGTTGTGGCCGAAGATACAGGTGGAAGCCACGCGCGCACCATCGAGCTGCGGCTCGACACTGGTATCGTGGTTGTGCGTAGCTACGCGTACGGCATCCGGGAGATCTGACCGGGCCCGAAGGAAGGCCGACGATGGAGGAGATGGCCGCATCGGTCGCCACGGCGGCGAGCCGATCCGGACAGGTGCATATCGCGATCGCGGGAGGTGGCCTACGGGCGACCTCCGTGCTCCGCCTGCTCGGCGACATCGAGCACCTCTCCGTCGTCGCGGTCTACGACGCCTCCCGCGCCGCACCGGCCGTCCGGCTCGCCGACGACCTCGGCATCTTCACCACCTCGGAGCTCTCAGAGCTCTCGCAGATACCCGAGCTCGACCTGATCCTCGACATGTCCGAGGAGCCCTCGGTCCGTCAGGCGCTCGAGGCGCAGCCCCCTGCCAACGTCGAGATCGTGGCCGGGTGCGGCGCCGAGCTCGTCTGGGACCTGCTCGTCGCCAAGAAGCGCAGCGAGGAGCAGGAGAAGATATTCGTCGAGCTCCAGGTCGCGTATGACAAGATCCGCAGCCACGAGCGGCGACTCCAGTCGAGCAAGGAGGCGCTCGAGCAGGCCAACGACGAGCTCGAGAGCCGTCTGGCCGAGATCTTCTTCACGCATGAGTTCTTCAAGGCGCTCACGAGCTACTCGTCGGTGGACGACGTGGCGAGCCTCATCGTCGACGGCGCCAACGGCATCCTCGGCGCGGAGATCTCCGCCGTCTACCTGTTCGCCCAGGAGGACTGGACGCTGCGGTTGCGCGCGAGCCAGGGCCGGCCCGAGGAGGCGTTCCGGGCTGTCGTGCCGGTCTCGGAGACGTTGCTCGGCATGGCGTTCCGCGACGGCTTCGCGCAGGAGGCCGACGTCCCCTTCGGCGCCGAGTCGGCACGATGGTACACGGCCTCCGAGGAGATCCGCTCCCAGGTGGCGCTGCCACTGCGCTCCGGCGAGTCGATCATCGGCGTCCTGCTGATCGCCTCGGCGACCTACCGCGAACTGACCTCCGCCGAGAAGGAGCGTCTGCAGGTCATCGGCAACCAGTCGTCGCTCGCGCTGCAGAACGCGCTGCTCCACGAAGAGCTCGAACGGCTGTCGGTGACCGACCGTCTGACCGAGCTCTACAACCACGGCTACCTGCAGCAGCGTCTGGAGGAGGAGTTCGAGCGGGCCGCGCGGTTCGGGCACACGCTGTCGCTGATCATGCTCGACATCGATGACTTCAAGCAGTACAACGACCGCTACGGCCACCCCAAGGGGGACAAGGTCCTGCAGGCGGTGAGCTCCATCATCCGGCAGAACCTCCGCGAGATCGACGTGGCGGCCCGGTACGGTGGCGAGGAGTTCGTGGTGGTGCTCCCTGAGACCGATGTCGCCGGAGCGCTCGCCGTCGCCGAACGCATCCGCAAGAGCATGTCGCAGCACCCCTTCCCGTCACATGAAGGCGCCGGGCCGGTGACCCAGACGATCTCCCTCGGCGTGGCGACCTATCCCATCCACGCCACCACGCCATCCCGGCTGATCGAGACTGCCGACAAGGCTATGTACGAGGCCAAGCGCTTCGGCAAGAACCAGGTCACGGTCGCCAGCTAGCGAGCCACCCGCAGTGGTACGATGATTCCGGAATGACGGGACTCATCGGACGCCGCTGCGGGGACGGAGGACGGTGTGAGTCTGGCCCGCGCGTTGGAGCGACTCTCTGCCGACAGCGCTACCGAGCTGGCGCTGCGTGACGTCCTCGTCCTCTTCTCCCGGCATGCGGATGAGTGGTTGACCGCCGAGGAGGTCGCCCGCAAGACCGGTCACGGCGGTGCCGCCATCGCTCCGCTGCTCGACGTGCTCGCCCGTTCGTACGTGCTAGACTTCGACGACGATGCGCCGCGGTACCGCTTCGGCGGCGACGTCGTCGTCTCCCTGGAGATCGACTCGTTCGTCCGGCACGTGCGTGCCCATCGGGAACATATGGAGACGAACGTCGCGAAGTACCGGCAGCGGTTCGGCTCGTAGCTTCGGAGTGTGACTCGTGCTCAAGCCCATCAAGCGGGGCGATCGAGGCCCCGCCGTCGAGGACATCCAGAAACGCCTGCTCGCTCTCGGCCATGACCTGGGGCGCACCGGCGTCGACGGCGTCTTCCTCGGCGCCACCTACGACGCGGTCCGTCGTTTCCAGACCGAGCACGGACTCTCGGAAGACGGGGAAGTGGGGCAGGAGACGTGGTCGGCGCTCGTGGATGCGACGTTCCGTCTCGGCGATCGCCTGCTCTACCTGAAGTACCCGTACCTGCACGGGGCGGATGTCCGCGTGCTCCAGGGCGCGCTCAACGCGCTCGGCTTCGCGTGCGGCGAGCCCGACGGCATCTTCGGGGCGTACACCGAGCGTGCCGTGCGGGAGTTCCAGGCGAACATCGCGCAGCCGGCGGACGGCATCGCGGGTGACGAGACCGTTCGGGCGCTGCAGCACCTGCGGCACGTCTGGCAGGACAAGGACCCGACCGCGCCGGTTGCGCTGCGCGTGGCGCCGGCGCGCGCTGCCGAGACGCTCGCGCGCATCCCCGTGGGCGTCGTGGCCCTCGATGAGACGACCGCCGATGTCGCGGAGCGCATCGCGAACCTCGCGTTCGCGACCGAACCGAGCGCGAAGGTCTCGGTGGGTTCGCCTGCCGAGAACGGCGTCACGCTCTACCTCGCCCCGGGCCCCGCCCGCGACTTCCGCCCCGAGCTCCCGCGCATCGCCACCGGCGGTGGCCCCGCGGCGACCGAGCCCCGTGTGCTCACCGCGCTGGCGACCGGGTCAGCCGAGGTCGTCATCGACCTCGAGGGGCTGTCGGCGCGCTCGGAACCCGACCTGCAACGCCTGGCGGTGGCCGTGCTCGACGCGGTGTGCGCCGCGCTGTCGCGGGATGGCGCCGCTGTGTTAGGATAGGGCGGTTCTGTCCCCTCGGCGCACCGCCGTGAAGGAGGAGTGCGTGCAGAAGAGCTGGACCACACGCATCGCAGCCGCCGTCGCGGCGCTCACGCTCGCGCTCTCGATCCCCGGCGCCGCACTCGGCGCACCCATCGACACGAAGCGCGCTGAAGCTGCTCGCGTCAAGGAGCAGGTGGACGAGCTCGACATGCAGGTCGAGATCGCCGCCGAGGACTACAACGAAGCCAACGCCGCGTACCAGGCGGTCAGCAAGCAGGTGGCCGAGAGCGAGGCGCGTCTCGCCGAACTCACGGCTCGCCAGGAGACCCTCCAGAACCATCTCGACGTCCGCGTCGAGGGCATGTACCGGACCGGCCCGCTCGGCTTCCTCGAGATCCTCTTCAGCACCGCGTCCTTCGAGGAGTTCGCGACGACCTGGGACCTCCTGAACGACATGAACGAGCGCGACGCGACCACGGTCGCCGAGCTCAAGCGGCTGCGCATCGAGGTCGAGGCAACGCAGGCGCAGCTGCGGGAGCAGCAGGCCGAGGCCAAGGCGCAACGCGATGTCATGGCGAAGCGCAAGGCTGAGATCCAGGCCAAGCTCGACGAGCGCCAGCGCAAGCTCAGCGGACTGGAGTCCGAGATCGCGGCGCTCAAGGCTGCCGAGGAGGCGGCTCGCCGCGCGGCGTACCGCGCTCCTGCGGGCGACTACGGGACGCCTTCGGGCGCCGCACACGGCGATGTCGTCGCGATCGCCAAGTCCAAACTGGGCGCGCCGTACCGCTGGGGCGCAGCGGGTCCGAACGCTTTCGATTGCAGCGGGTTCACCATGTGGGTGTACGGGCAGATCGGCATCTCGCTGCCGCACAGCTCCCGGGCGCAGATCGGCGTCGGCGAGCGCGTCAGCCGCGCGAACCTGCAACCCGGCGACCTCGTCTTCTTCGGTCTGAGCCGGATCCACCACGTCGGCATCTACGTCGGCGGCGGCATGTATATCCACGCGCCGCATACGGGCGACGTCGTGAAGATATCGAGCCTGAACCGCAGCGACTACGCGGGGGCCTGCCGGCCCTAGACAGGGCTCGCGCCGCACGGCATCCTGAGTCCGGGGAGGGGCTCTCGTGAAGTGGGGGAAGGATGGCTGCCGGACGCCTCTGGGCGCCGCTGTCCTCAGCTGACTACCGGAAGCTGTGGTTGGGGCAGCTTGTCTCGGTCATCGGAGACAAGGTCAATCAGATCGCGCTCGGCATCCTGGTATACCAGGTCACGGGCTCGATGCTTCAGATGGGCGTGATGCTCGCGGTCTCGACGCTGCCGGCCGCACTGTTCGGCCTGGTCGCCGGCGCGTTCGTCGATCGTTGGGACCGTCGTCGCACCATGATCATCGCCGACGTCCTGCGTGCCGGGCTCGTGCTGCTCGTGCCCGTGCTGGCCGAGGTCAGCATCGGTGCGGCATATGTCGTCGCCTTCGCTGTAGCGACCGTGTCCCTGTTCTTCGAGCCCGCTAAACTCTCCCTGATCCCTGACGTGGTCGGCGAAGAGCAGCTCATGGCGGCGAACTCGCTCGACAACGCGACCATGTCGGTAGCCGAGCTTGTCGGCCTGGCGTTCGCCGGAGGGCTGGTCGCCGCCGTCGGCTACCGGGTGGCCTTCTACTTCGATGCCGCGACGTATGCGGTGTCGGCCGCGTTCGTGCTGGCGATACGGCACCGTACCGTGCTTCCGCCGCTCGGGGAACGTGTGTCGAGCATCTGGGCGGATGTCCGGCGCGGACTCGCGCACATCCGTGACGTTCCCGTGCTCAGGGAGCTCCTCACCGTCTACTCTGTGGCTTCGGTCGGGGTCACGGCATCCATCACCGTGATGTACCTGCTGGCGCTCGACCGCTTTCGGGCCGGCGCGGCTGGCCTCGCCGCGCTCGATGCAGCGGTCACCGTCGGGCTTCTGCTCGGCAGTGTGAGCGTCGGACGGACCGGAGCGGACGGCAGCGGACGCAAGTTCCTCTTCGGCCTCGCGGCGTTCGCACTCGTGTTCGGCGCTACCGCGCTCGCGCCGGGGATCGTCGTCGCTATGGCGTTGCTGCTGGTCGCAGGCATCGCCAACATGTGGTTCATGGTGCCGAGCGTGACGCTGCTCCAGCGGGCGTCGCAGGGCGAGCTGCGGGGGCGCGTCTTCGCCGCGAAGGCGATGATCACGCGCATCGCCGGCGTCATCGGCTTCCTCGGCGCGGGCTACGCAGCCGAGCGGCTCGGCCTCGTCCCTACCATCGGCGCATTCGCGCTGCTGGTGCTCGCGAGCGCGCTCGCCGGGCTCGCCCGTCCCGCCCTGCGTGGGGCGTGACGCGCGCCCTACCGTGCGCGCGGTGCGGTGCGGTATCCTAGGCTGGTGCGCACGCGACGAGTCGTGACGGGTGGGGAATATGGCGGACATCGACGGCCTGCTCAAGCTCATGGCGGAACGGGGAAGCTCGGACCTCCACCTCAAGGTCGGCAGCCCCCCGGCGATCAGGCTCAACGGCAAGCTCGTCGTTCTGCGCGAGCTGCCCACGCTCACCCCTGAGGCCACCAAGAAGCTCGCCACCGGCATGATGGACGAGCGCCAACACCAGTCCTTCATCAATCACCGCGAGGTCGACTTCGCGTACTCGGTCTCCGGCATCGGTCGCTTCCGGGTCAACGTCTTCCACCAGCGGGGGAGCGTCGGTCTGACGCTGCGGCGGGTCTCGACGGACCGGGCCTCGATCGAGGACCTCGGGCTCCCGCCGGTCGTCAGGCGGCTGGCCGATGAGCCGCGCGGTCTGGTGCTCGTGACCGGCACGGCCGGCTCAGGCAAGACCACCACGCTCGCCGCCATGATCGATCACATCAACCACACGCGTGAGGGGCACATCGTCACGATCGAGGACCCGATCGAGGTCCTCCACCAGGACGTGAAGTGCATCATCAACCAGCGGGAGATCGGGATCGACACGGAGAGCTACGCCGACGCGCTGCGCCACGTCGTGCGCCAGGACCCCGATGTCGTGCTCATCGGTGAGATGCGCGACCACGAGACCGTCTCGGCGGCGCTCACCGCGGCCGAGATCGGCAACCTCGTACTCTCGACGCTGCATACGATCGACGCGACCGAGACGGTGAACCGCATCATCGACTTCTTCCCGCCCTACCAGCAGAAGCAGGTCCGCCTGATGCTGGCGTCGACGCTCAAGGGCATCGTATCGCTACGACTGATCCCGTCGATCAACGGCGGGCTCGTCCCGGCCGTCGAGGTGCTCGTGATGACCGGCACCGTGCGCGAGTACATCATCGACCCCGAGAAGACGTACATGATCCGCGACGCCATGGAAGATGGCGAGTACTACGGGATGCAGACGTTCGATCAGAGCCTGCTCACCCTGTACCAGCGCGGCCTGATCACCATGGACGACGCCACCGCGATGGCCGCCAACGCGCACGACTTCAAGATCAAGGTGCGCCAGCTCGGCGTCTCGGCGGAACAGGCTGCCGAGACAGGCATCTACTAGCGCCCGGGTCTGCGAGCGCTCAGAGCCACTTTCCGAGCAGCTTGTTGACCTCGGCGGGCATCTGCCCCAGGCCGCCCATGAACTGCTTGAGGTACGAGTTCTCCATGAGCAGCTTCATCGTGATCATGTAGTAGTCGCGCTTGAACGGCGTCATCGTGGGTACCCGCTTGAGCTTGCCCATGTAGAAGCGGCGGTAGCAGTCGATCACCATCGTCATCAACTCGTCCACTTCCATGGTCTTGGGCTTCACGACCGGCGCCACGAGGTTGTAGTCCTCGTAGTCGTGGCTGACGATGTGCGGCTTGAGGTCGTCGTACATGTCCGCGTACGGCCAGGGTGCGATGGTCAGGAAGAACGCGAGGTCGGGGTCGTAGTGCTGCGCGAGTTCGAACGTGGCCTCGATGATCTCGGGCGTGTCATCCGGCAGGCCGAGCACCAGGCTCGTCTCGGAGATCATGTCATTGGAGTTGATGAGGTCGATGGCGCGCTTGCCCATCTGCACCTCGGTGTTCTTCTTGAACAGGTCGAGCGTCGCCTGGTCCGTCCGCTCGACGCCGACGTAGATGTGGTTGACCCCCGCCTGCTTGTAGCGATCGATGATGGCTTCGTCGCGCAGCACGTCGTCCACGCGCGTCTCCATGAGGATGTGCATCCCCACTTCGCGCTCGATGAGCAGGTCGAGTATGCGCTCCCAGCGCGCCTGGTCGAGGGTCGGGGTCTCGTCCGAGAACATGACGACGCCCACGCCGTATCGGTCTCGCAGCATCTCGAGCTCGGCGATCAGGTCCTCGGGAGAACGGCTCCGCCATGTCCTTCGCCAGAACGCCTGCTGGCTGCAGAACGTGCATGCCTGATCGCACCCGCGCGAGGTCGACACGGTCGCGAGGTGCGAATCCGGGAGCGGGTAGAACTTGTAGATGTCCCAGTCGACGAGGTCCCAGGCGGTCGGGAGCCCGTCCAGCTCGGTCATGAACGGCCGCGCCGGCGTCGCGACGACACCGCCATCGCGGCTGAACGCGATGCCGGGCACCTTGGCGGGGTCGTCCCCGGCGTTCAGGCACGTCATCAGCTCCGGCGCGGTGCGCTCGCCCTCTCCGCGGAGCACGTAGTCGACGGCGTGCCCATCCCGTGTCAGGACCTCCTCGTACATGAAATGCGCATGTACGCCGCCGATGCCGGTCACGACTCCGGGCAGGTGTGCCTTGGCGACCTCGAGGAGGCGGACGGCGGCGGGATACGATGATGTGTACGCGGTGGTGAGCACGGCGTCAGGACGCATCTGCTCGAGCTCGCGTCCGATACGGTCGAGGTCGTGGTCGAGGATCATCGCGTCGTAGATGACCGGCTCGAAGCCGGCCTCGCGAAGCGCGCCCGCTATGTAGACGAATGCGACGTTCGGCCAGGTCCCGGCCGTCTCCACGACGCCACTGTGGTACGGCGGAGTCACCAGTGCTATGCGACGTATCATCGGCGTTGGTCCTTCGAGGGAGGGTCGTATGATGAGGCAACGATAGGCCTGCGGGGTCGTCGCAGGCGGCATGGAGATTCTATCATGGCCGTATCGCTTCCCGGGCGGACCACGTTATAGAAGGTGAACAGCATGCACGGGGGACCGTGTGACTGAGCGGCACGTTGACAAGCTGGTGGCCAGGGCGGCCGCGGGCGATGCGAAGGCGTTCGGCCGGCTCTATGATCTCTACGCGGAGCGGGTGTACGCGTTCGTTCGCGGCCGGGTCGGCGACGTCCACGAGGCCGAGGACCTCACCGCGACCGTCTTCGTGAAGGCGTGGGAGGCGATCGGGTCGTACCGCGTGCGCGGTCTGCCGTTCGGCGCCTGGCTCTTCCGGATCGCGCGGAACGCGATCATCGACGCGTATCGCCGGTCCGCGCGCACGCAGGAGGTGCCGGTGGAGGAGCTCGGCGATGCGACCGATGAGCAACCGCTGGACGAGGCGGTGATCGCCCGTGTGGACGCGGAAGTCGTGCGGGATGCGCTCGCGCGCCTGACCGAAGAGCAGCAGTCCGTCATCCAGCTGCGGTTCGTGTGGGACATGAGCATCGCGGAGACGGCTGTGGCGCTCGGCAAGAGCGAGGGCGCGATCAAGGCCATGCAGCACCGGGCGCTGCGCGCGATGGCGCGGCACCTGTCAGAAGGTGAGAGGGAATGAGCGAACGGAATCGCTACGAGGGACTGTCCGAGTCCGAGCGTGCGCTGGCCGAGACGGTCGCACGCGCGTCGGTCGACCTCGATGACGTGTCCAAACAGAGGATCCGCCGCCACGTGATGGCGAGGGTCGGCGGCGCCGGTGCGCCCGCCTGGGCGCGCCGCACGTTCCAGCGCGCCGCCGCGGTCGCGGCGATCACGACGACGCTCGTGAGCGGAGCGTCCTACGCTGCGGCCGTCTCCCTGCCCGGCGATGCGCTCTACGACGTGAAGACGCTCTCGGAAGACGTCGCGCTCGCGGTGCTGCCCGAGGGCGACCTGCGCGACGGTGTCCGGGAGCGTATCGCCGCCCGCAGGGCGTCGGAGGTCCGCGCGCTCGTGGCCGAGGGTGCCGATCCCGTGCTCATCGAGGAAGCGGTGCGCGCCTTCGAGTCCGCTGCGCAGCGCGCATGGCAGGGGACGGCCGGGCGCTCCGGCGTCCTGCAGATGACCGCCTCCGGCCGACGGGTCATGAGCGCGATCGACGACATCCCTGAGCCGCTGCGCGAGCGCCTGCAGGCTGCGCTACGCGCCGAGGAGGACACGGCGAGCGCCGGTGGAGCCGGCGGCACCAACGAGGCCGGCCCGGGCACGGGCGGGACCGACGACTCCGGCGGCACCGACGCTTCTTCCGATGACCGTCCCGGGCCGGGTCCCGGACCCGGTGGCGGGCCTGACGGCAACGGTAGCGGCACGATGCAGCCGGACGGATCCTCGGGACGACAGTAGCCACCCGTATCCTCGAGCCGCGCCGATGCGTTTCTCCCCGTGAACGCCGGTCGACCGACCGGCACATGCAGGGTGACCGATCCCCTCGGGAGGTGCGGGGCGCATGAAGAAGACCCTCGTGATACTCATGGTGGCAGCGCTCATGTTCGCGCTCGCCGTGCCCGGGCTTGCGTATGCGGGTTCGCAGCAGCAGGGTCCGGCTGATGATGCCGATTCGCGCGTACGGGCCGAGAAGGCCACGGGCGCCGACTCCGAACCGGCCAACGAGGACGCCGACGCGACGCGAGAGCGTACGCAGACACGGCTTCGTACGGAGGACGGCGACTGTGAGGACGACCAGCTGCGTGCGCGGATCCGCGACATGTTGATGCTCAAGACGCCCGACAACGACCAGACGCGCGCGTGGGAACGCAACGCCGATGCCGCCCAGGACGTCGTCGACGTGCCGGACGGCTCAGAGGACGAGAGCCAGACGGCCGGGGACGACGGTACCGGTGATGAGGGCATCGTCGAAGACGTGGCCTCGGGCGTGAAGTGGATCGTCGAGCAGGTGCTCGCTTTCCTCGGCCTGGCCTGACCCCAGCATTCCGGCCTGCCGAGGCACGGGCGGGGCGAGACGTCGCCCCGCCCTTTCTCATGTCCTGGATGCCCTGCGGATCACGATGAACGCGATGAGCGCTGCGCCCACGATCGCGCCGGCGGTGTCGATCAGCCAGTCGGCGGGATCGGGGTAGCGACCCGGCACGAAGGACTGGTGGAACTCGTCAGTCACGCCGTACGCCGACGCCAGCAGCACGGCGAGCACAAGCCGGCGCGGCAGCTCCGGGTCGCGCATCGCGGCCGCGATCAACGCGGCCAGCACGAGGTAGAGGACGAAGTGGCCGAGCGGGCCGAAGCGACCGGGCACGTTGGATCCCGGCACGCTGGAGAGCGCGTAGATGACGCCGGCCCATGCCGCTACCGGTAACCATCGAAGCATCGTACGCATCCATGCCTCCGTGTCGTCTCGGTCGGGTGCCGAGTCTACCAGAACCCGGCGCGTCCGCTCTTGACGACGACCGGGCGCCATGAGAACGTCACCTGACCGTCGTGAGGGGGTCTGGTTGAACCGTCGTCCCGCGCTCGTCGCAGTCGTCGTTTCCGCAGCGTGTTTCGGGACGCTGGCCGTCCTCGCGCCGCTCGCGTACGCAGAAGGCGCGCGACCGCTGCCCCTGCTCGCCTGGCGGTTCGCTCTCGTCACGCTGCTCATGGCCGGCTATCAGATGCTGCGAGACCCGGCCAAGCTGCTGGCCGGTCGGGCCGACGCGCCATCCTATGTGCTCATGTCGTTCACCGGCTACGGTGCAGCGTCCCTGTGCTTCTTCTTCGCTCTTGAGCATGCCAGCGCCTCGGTCGTCGCGGTGCTGCTCTACACGTATCCCGCGATCGTCTCGGTCCTGAGCTCGGTGTTTCTCAAGGAGCGCTTCACCGCGCAGCGGGCGCTCGCCATCATCCTCACCTTCGTCGGGTGCGCGCTGGTGGTCGGGCTCTTCTCGGAACACGTCTCCGTCGACCTCACGGGCCTGCTACTCGGTCTCGGGGCAGCGCTCGGCTACTCGACGTTCAACATGCTGTCGCATCGCGTCATGGAACGTCAGCCGCGTGCGGTCGTCATGACCTACACGTTCGGCTTCTCGGCCGTCGCGATGACGCTGGCGTCCGTGGCGACGGGGGAGTCGCTCCTGCCCGCCGCGTGGACGCCGGGGGCCTGGGCGCTGCTGATCGCGATCGTCCTCATCCCGACGTTCGCGGCGATCGTCCTGTACCTGCAGGGGATCCGCGCGCTCGGTCCGTCTCAGGCCGCCATCGTCTCCACCACCGAACCGCTCTTCACCATCGTCCTCGCGGCGATCGTCCTCGGGGAGCGTCTCGCGCCCGTGCAGCTGCTCGGGGCGGCGCTCGTCGTGGGCGGCGTCCTGGCCGCCGAGTGGCGCCGCAAGGGCCTGGTGCCGGACGAGTTCGCGCCGGTCTAGCCCACAAGAACGAACACGCCGCCGAGAAGCCATCCGGCGACGACGACGAGCGCCTGCGCACCGAACGAGAACGCGACGAGGGTGCGCGCCCCGCGGTCGTCGACACCGGCGCCGCGCAGCGTCTCGTGCATGAGGTACGCGGAGAGCAGGAACGCAACGACGCGGAGCGCGGGCGTCGACGCGATCAGGTACGGCGCGAGTGCCGCCACGCTCGCGGCGAGCAGCGTGCGGCGTCCGGCGAGGTCGCGTCCCACGTAGCTGACGATCGCGATGCGCGCCGCCGCCCAGAGCGCGACCCCGAGCCACGCTCCCGCCGAGACGCTCAGCGGGGTCCCGCCGACGCGCTCCACCGCTCCCGCGATGAGCGCCCCGGCGATGAACGCCCTCAGCCCGAAGGCGGCGAGGCGTCCGCGCTCGGCAGCGTCGGCAGCCTCGAAGGTCGCGCGCGGGGCGCGGGCGAATGCGAGCAGCAGTCGCGGGCGGGGTCGGTACGACAGCGCGCCCGTGATCCGCCGGGCGGTATCCGCGACAAGCCCGAACGCGCGTGTGAGCAGCAGGCGCCAGGTGAGGAACAGCGCGGCGACCGCTCCGCGCACGGCGCTGACGAAACCGGCTTCACGACCCTCTGGCGGTACGCCGCGTGCTAGCATGATTCCTGTCGCGCTCCTCGTCCGTAGCGGGCCCGCGACAAGCATACTGGACGCGGACGATCGGTGCCCTCCGCCACGTGAGACAGCGTGCCGGCATTCCCTGGAGGCAGCGTGTTCTCCCGCCGCTTGACGAGCATACTCAAGATCGCCGCCTGGTCCCTGGTGGGGCTGCTCCTGCTCTTCCTGGCGGCCGGTCTGTATCTCAACGCGCTCTCGCGCACGCTGCCCGACCTGCGGGTGGACCCAGATGCCCTCGTCCCAGCCCGCACGTCGGTCGTCTACGCTGCGGACGGCTCGGTCCTCGCCGAGTGGCACGGCGAAGAGGACCGCACCGTCGTGCCGTTCGAGCAGATCCCCGAGGCCATGCGGGACGCCGTCGTGGCGGTCGAAGACGAGCGGTTCTACTCGCACAAGGGCGTGGACATGGAGGCCGTCGGCCGCGCGCTCAAGGTGAACGCAGAGCAGGGCGCCTACGCACAGGGGGGCAGCACGATCACGCAACAGGTCGTGAAGCTGCTCTTCACGGATGGCGAACGGACACTCGACCGGAAGATCCGTGAGGCGCTCCTCGCGTTCGAGCTCGAGACCCAGGCCGAGAAGGACCAGGTGCTCGAGACCTACCTCAATCTCGTCTACTTCGGGGAGGGCTGCTACGGGGTCGAGGCAGCCGCCGAGCGCTACTTCGGCCATCCCGCCTCCAGCCTCACCCTCGCCGAGTCGGCGCTGCTGGCAGGCGTCATCCGCTCGCCCGGCCGCTACTCCCCGATCGACGACCCCGAGGCGGCGGTCGAGCGACGCGACCTCGTGCTGCGCCTCATGCGCGAGCAGGGGCACATCAGTGCCGCGCAAGAGCGTGAGGCCAAAGCCGAGGAGCTCGTGCTTGCCCAACCGACCCAGATCCCGGCCGTCGCCCCGTACTTCGTCGAGTACGTCAAACAGACGCTGATCGATCGGCTCGGTCCCGAGAAGGTCTTCGAGGGCGGGCTCCGGGTGCAGACGACCCTCGATCCGCTGCTGCAGAAGCGTGCCGAGGAGGCCGGGCGCGCGTTCCTCTCGGCAGAAGGCGATCCGGACGTCGCCATCGTGACGATCGATCACGCCAGCGGCGACATCGTCGCCATGGTCGGCGGTTCGGATTTCGCCGCCGACCAGTTCAACCTGGCGGTGCAGGGGAGGCGGCAGCCGGGCTCCGCCTTCAAGCCGTTCGTGCTCGTAACGGCGCTCATGCAAGGCTACAAGCCGACCGATACCTTCTCGGCCGCGCCGTACGAAGTGAAGGTCAAAGACGGCGTCTGGAAGGTGCAGAACTACGAGAACGCCATAACGGCGGGCACCATGAGCCTCGCCGCGGCGACCAACTGGTCGGTGAACGCCGTCTATGCGCGGCTCGTCATCCAGGTCGGTGCCGAGGAGGTGGTGAAGACCGCGCACGCGATGGGGATCACCACCCAGCTCGATGCGAATCCCGCGATCGCGCTCGGGGGGCTCACGACCGGCGTCTCGCCGCTCGAGATGGCGTCCGCGTACGGAACCATCGCCAACGACGGCACGCTCGTCGAACCGGGTGCGATCGTCCGGGTCTGCGACGACCGGGGCGAGGTGCTGTGGGAGCCTGAGCGCGCCCAGTCCGAGGCGATCCCGGTGGGCGTCGCCCGGCAGACGGCGATGATGCTGCACGACGTCGTGGAGCGGGGAACAGGACAGGCGGCGCGCATCGCGCAGTGGTCTGCCGGCAAGACGGGGACGACCCAGGAGTACCGCGACGCGTGGTACGTCGGCTACAGCGGCGACCTGTGCACGGCGGTCTGGGTGGGGCACGCCGAGGGTCAGGTGCCGATGACCGACGTGCACGGCATCCGCGTCACCGGCGGCAGCTTCCCTGCCCGGATCTGGCAGCGGTTCATGTCGTACGCCGTGCCCCAGCACGCCAAAGGTCGTCAGGCGCAGCCTGCGGCGCCTCCTCCCGCCTCAGCGGGGCAGGCGGCGACGGGCGCGCCATCGGCGCAGGTGATGGTGAACATCTGCGCCGACACCTTCCAGAAGGCCAACCCGCGCTGCCCGAACACCGTCGAGATGTACCTGGATCCCGGCCACGTTCCCGGCCAGGTGTGCACGACGCACTGACGCCCGGGGAGTCGTTCCCACCGGGCGTCAGAGATCGGTATGGGCGCCGGGACGCTACTGCTGCGTCTGCAGCTTCACCTGCACGGCGCGGAGGATCGCGGGATACGAGACGGCTCCGTCATAGACCGGCTCACCGTCGATGACCGTCACGGGGTACACGAGGCCCTGGTCCTGGATGCGCCGGACCATCGTGGAATGCTCGGCGATCACCTCTGGGCGGCTTGTGTCGTGGTACAGGATGCGGGCAGCCTCGCCGAAGCGGTTCTGCATCTCGGAGCGGATGATGGCCGTGATCTCCTCCGGAGACCAGCTCGGACCTCAACCGCCACCCCAGCATGCGGTCTCGACCGGATAGTCGAAGACCTCTACAAGGACTTTCGTCGCCTCCATCGGTTCCTCCTCAGCCCAGCTGCACGGCGCCCACAGGGCAGACCCTGGCGCAGATGCCGCAGCCGGTGCACAGATCGTCGTTCACGGTGTACCCGTTCGCCCCCGGGTACGCCCCGCCGGGTACGGGCGTGATCGCGCCTCGCGGACAGACCCGCCGCGCCGGGCACCCCGGCGAGCGGTCGCATGCGTTCGTGTCGATGCTGATCGTTCGCACCTGCCGACCCCTCACTCTTCGGTTCGTCAGTACCGGTCTCATTATACCCACGGGGGTATGCGATGCAAGTGCGGTGCCACTGTGCCGGACGTGGCGACCCGGGTCCGGCTTCGCAGGGGTCACGCGCGGCTGGTACCATACTGCTGTGCGATCGTAGTGCCGCCGCGACAGTGCTGGAGGTTTGCGTTGGACTCCGCAAGCAGGCTCGGTGTGACGGGACGCAAGCTGCTCTTCTACCTGCTGGGGGCGGGGGTGCTCATCGGCCTGGCGTTCCCGCTGTTCGCCAGCATCTTCGTCGAGCCCAAGAGCGGCGGCGCGTGGCTCGCCTTCTCGGCTCTCTGCATCCTGGCTGGACTGCTCCTCGGCGCGCTCAGCCACTTCGTGGCGTTCCGCGTCTCGGAGCGGCTGCTGTTCGATGTCGTGTCGGAGGCATCGGCCTCGCTCGGCGTGACGGCGCATGAGAGCAAGGGGCTCGACGCGCTCTCGCGCGAGCTGCAGAGCGTCTTCGCCAACGTCAGCAGCCTGCTCGACCAGATCCGCGCGGCGAACACCAACATCCGCGCGCTCACAGCGCAGGTCCTCGCTGCCACCGAGCAGCAGGCGTCCGGCGCCGCTGAGCAGGCCGCCGCCGTGACCGAGACCTCGGCTACCGTCGAGGAACTGGCGCAGACGTCGAGTCAGATCGCCGACAACTCCGAGGCGGTGGTGCGGATCGCGGAGCGGACGCTCGCCAGCGCCGAGGAGGGCATGCAGGCGGTGGCCGACACCGCGGAGGGCATCGAGGAGATCCGCCTCACCACCCAGCAGTCGTCCGACCGGATCCTGGCGCTCGGTGAACGGAGCCAGGAGATCGGGCGCGTCCTGTCGATCATCGACGAGATAGCCGAGCAGACCAAGATCCTCGCGCTCAATGCCGCCATCGAGGCTGCCCGCGCCGGCGAAGCGGGCAAGGGCTTCTCGGTGGTGGCCGAGGAGATCCGCAAGCTCGCGGACTCGGTCACCGAGTCGACCCAGGAGATCAATCGCGTCGTGCGCGAGATCCAGGCATCGACCTCGGCGCTCATCATGCAGACGGAGAAGGCCGCCAAGAAGGTGGCCGAGGGCAAGGACCTCGCCGGGCACACCGCTGACGAGCTCACGCGGATCCTCTCCCAGGCCGAAGAGACCACCGACGCCGCCAAGCAGATCTCCATCGCGACACAGCAGCAGCGTACCGCCTCGGACCAGGTGGTCGTCTCCATGCGCGAGGTGGCTGCGGTCTCGCAGCAGGCGGCCGAAGCCTCGCGCCAGATCTCGACAGCGATCACCGAGCTCAACGCGCTCGTCGACTCGATGGTGGTGCGCTAGATGGGGGTCGCTCAGCGTCTTGCCGATGCCGGGCTCGTGCTTCCCGCTGCGCCTGTGGCTGTCGGCGCCTACGTGCCCGCCCGTCGCGCCGGCATGCTCGTGTTCACCGCCGGCCAACTGCCGATGCGAGACGGGGCGCTGATCGCGGTCGGCACCCTCGGTCTGGACGTCGATCCGGACGACGCGCGTCTGTGCGCCGAGCAGGCCGCGCTCAACGCCCTCGCGGCCGCCTCGACGGTCTGCGACCTGGATGCCGTCGACGCAGTCGTCAGGCTCACGGGATACGTCGCCTCGGCGACGGGGTTCGTGTCCCAACCGGCGGTGATCGATGCTGCGAGCGCGGTGCTCCAGACAGCGTTCGGCGATCGCGGGGCACATGCTCGAGAAGCCGTCGGTGTCGCAGCGCTGCCCCTCGGCGCGCCGGTCGAGCTCTCGCTGGTGTTGCACCTGCTCGGATGAGGCGCGTGCAGGAAACGGCAGAGCGGGACCGAAGAATCTAAGCAGGGCTGCCAGCGAAGCTGGCGTACCCCCGTTTGTATTGTAGGTTCACAAGCGTTCCGATATCGTGAACGGGATGGATGCGGCTCAGGCCGCCAGCCGAACACGGTAATCACACACGCTCGAGCGAGGGGAGATGCGTATGGCCAAGCTGTCCTTGGCCGGGTTCAAGGATCCGGTCAGACGGCCGCGGTACATCATCTGGACGGGTGTGGCCGTCCTGGTGTTGGCCGCGTTCGTCGTGGTGGCGTTCGGCGCCACGTCCACGTACTGGTTCTGCGCCGAGGTTTGCCACAAAGTGCAGGATGACTCGATCGCGGCCTATGATCGGTCCTCGCACAAGATGGTCTCATGCATGTCCTGCCATGAGCCTGTGAACGCGGATCCC
>NPID01000083.1_pt1 | contig 143023 bp, 132 predicted proteins | sample 8637491 | NCBI WGS metagenome assembly NPID01 (sample SAMN07420843, study PRJNA396082) | bioreactor metagenome | isolation source: sample BA6 brine-fed electro-methanogenic bioreactor BA | place: Japan: Kochi | collected 2016-06-14
AGCTTTTTTTTTGCCTTGTTTTATTTATTTTACTCTTTTTGTAACATTTCTTTTTTTTCGTCTTACTTTAATAAGTAATTTAATATAATCTGCAATTATTTAATTATAGGATATTTAATTATGTTGGATAGTAGATTTGATCTTAGAAAACTTATGAATCATAAATTGAAGTTTTCTATTACACACTCTGTAACAAGGTTTATATTTTCACTTTTTATCGCATTTTTAGTAGCAATAGTACCAGAGTATCAATCTATATCAAATGAAGCATCATTAATGCTTTTTATATTAACTTTTTCTGCTTTATTATGGATGACAGAAGCTATTCCTGCATTTGCAGTTGCTTTCCTTCTTATATCTCTAGAAATACTATTATTAGGCTTTAAAGATTTTAATTTTGATAATAATTCGAAGGAGTGGGTATATTATTTAAATCCTTGGTCATCTCCATTGATATTTTTGTTTATTGCAGGATTTATATTAGCAATTGCAGCATCAAAAACAAAACTTGATTTGTGGCTGGCTAAAAAAGTTTTATTTTATTTTGGAAATTTGCCACATAATGTATTAACGGGATTGATGCTAATTACATTTGTTTTATCTATGTTTATCTCTAATACTGCAACAACAGCTATGATGATGACAATGCTTATGCCAATACTAAAAAATATGAATGATAATAATCCTTTTCAAAAAGGAATATTACTAGCAATAGTAGTATCTGCTAATATTGGAGGGATGGGAACAATTATTGGTACTCCACCAAATGCAATTGCTATTGGTATTCTAGGAAATAGTGCGCCATCTTTTGTAGAATGGATGATTATGGCTCTTCCTCCTGCAATATTGATTATGATTTTTTTTAGATATATAATATTAAAAAGATATAAATCTTCAGAAGATGAAATAAATATTGAAAAAATTAAAAAAGTATCTCACTTTGATGATTCTACAACTACTTTTACTAAAGTTCCTACGATTCCTAGTTGGAAAAAGTCATTAGTTATTTTAGTATTTACAGTTACGATATTACTATGGTTAACAGGACCTTTTCATCATATTCCTACTACTGTAGTCTCTTTATTACCAATTGTGATATTTTCTATTTTTGGAATAATTGGAACAGATGATATAAGAGAGATACGATGGGATGTTATTATATTAATAATTGGTGGTTTATCTTTAGGAAATGGTGTAGTAAAAACAGGACTAGATGTTTGGATTGGAACACAATTTAATTTGGAAGGTCTTAATATATATTTTATAGTTTCTTTATTTGCTTTAGTTGTAGTGCTAATATCTAATTTTATGAGTAATACAGCAGCTACGAACATCTTATTACCTTTAGTTGTAGCATTAGTAAGTAGTATGGGTGATAATGTTGTATCTTTTATGGTAATTAGTATAGCATTGTGTGCATCAACTGCAATGATATTACCAGTATCAACCCCACCAAATGCGATTGCATTTTCATCAGGAAAATTAAATTCAAAAGATTTTTTATTTATTGGTATATTATCTGCAATTATAGGACCAATATTTATATTGAGTTTATTGAGTTTCTATTTATGATTTAAACTTGTAGATTCTTCAATTATTGTTTTTCCACATACTTCTTTAATTTGACCTATTTTAAATAGTGTTTTTTCTTTTTTATCTTGTATATATATATCAAAATGCATTTTCTTCATTGTGAAAAATCTACATACATCATCTTGATATACAAAAAGCATTTTTCCTTTACACTGTTGAATAAATTGTAAATTTGTTTTAAAGCGTGTTAATCCTATGTGTTTTTGAGATTGTGTTTTAACAATACAATAACCCTCTTCTGAATAAGAATCAGGTTCTAGTATATTTTGAGCCAATAGTGTTGTACTTATAAAAACAGAGAATAATGTTAAATATAAATTGTTCATAATAAAAATCTTTTTACACACCTAAATTGATAATAGTATTGTTTATAGTATAATACACTTTTTAAATAAGGATAAATTTAATGTTAATACAAGTGATTATATTTTTTATTATAGGATTAGTAATACCAAGATTTATTGTAGAGAAAAAAACTGTATTCATTTTAATGGGTGTAATTGCAATAGTTTGGGGAATTGTTTACGCTCCAATGTGGGGGCTTGTAAGTTTAGGTGAGATGTTATTTGGATATTTTATATTTAAATTTACTAAAGATTGAAAAAAAGTAGAAATAAAAAAAGGCCAGTTCGAAAACTGACCTTCTGGAAATAACGAATTACTACAGCCTAGATTCGTATCTTCTAAGCATGTACAATCTCTTAAGCATTTTCTTTCTAGCGTTAATTTTTTGTTTCTTTCTCTTTTCAGTCATAGGCTCAAAAAATCTTCTAGCTCTAGTTTCAGTAACAATTAGATTTCTATCACATTGTTTCTTAAATCTTCTATATGCTTCGTCAAATGATTCGGTATCTTTAACTTTAATGCCTGGCACTAAAATCACCCTCTTTCTTTTAAAATTTGAGCAATATTATATTTAAAGTTTGCTTAATCCTAATTTAACTGTATTGAAGGTATAATTATTACTATTAAAATGTTAAAGGATATTTGTGCAATTAACTCATTTAGATGAAAAAGATAGACCAAAAATGGTTGACGTATCAGATAAAAATGATACTAAAAGAGTTGCAGTTGCTTCTGGATTGATTTCAATGTCACAAGAGGCATATGATGCAATTATTGAAAATAATACAAAAAAAGGTCCAGTTCTTCAAACAGCAGTTATTGCAGCAATAATGGCCACTAAAAAAACAAGTGATTTAATTCCTATGTGCCATCCACTTCTTTTGACGGGTATCAATTGTGATATTGAAGAACAACCTGAGTTACCAGGATTTAAACTTATTGTTACAGCAAAGCTAAATGGACAAACAGGTGTTGAAATGGAAGCTCTTACTGGTGTATCTGTTGGATTACTTACTATTTATGATATGGTAAAAGCTATAGATAAATCAATGGTTATTTCACAAATCCAGTTGGAAGAGAAAAGTGGTGGTAAAAGTGGAGATTTTAAAAGGGAATAGAAAATATGATAGATTTAAATAAAGAGAAACTTCAACTAGATTATCCATGTAATTGGAAATATAAAATTGTAATGCTAGAAACTACATCTGTGAAAACTGTTACAAAGGAAGTCTTTTCTGATAGACCTCATAGTGTAAAAGAATCAAATGTAAGTAAAAAAGGTAAATTTAAAAGTTATACTATAGAATTAATTGTTCATAATGAAGATGATAGAAAAGAGTTGTATTCTTTATTAGGGAAACATTCTGAAATAAAGATGGTATTGTAAAAATATATGAAAAGAAGAGAGTTTTTTAAATATTTAGTGATATTTAATAGTATTATTCTTTCTCAAAAGATGTATGCTTCATCTAATGAGAGTGATTTTTTAGATTTTTTTAAAAGTTTGTTTAATAATGAAGAAAAAAAAGTAATTAAAAAAAATCAAGAGATTCAAAATACAGAAAATAATACATTTATTGAAGAGATTGTTGATAATGTTCATGAAGAAAAGTATATAGCTACTCAGAAAGAAGTATTCTTAGACTCAAAATATAAAAATTTTTTAGATTCAACTCGGTATAAACTAAATAAAATACAAAGCCATGTTGGATATGGAAATTTTAATATAATAGGTTTTGATGAAATTTTAACACTTGCCAAACAAAATACTTTTATAAAACCTTTTACAAAAGAAGAATTAGAGTTTTTAGAACATATCTTTTATTATGATCCTGAATATCATGGTTTTTACGGAGAAAGAATCTCTAAAAGTATAACAGAAACAATTGACAAAAAAAGAATAATAAAAGTGCCTTATACAGGACACTATCTATTTAAAGATGGTCCATATGAAACATATTTAAGAATGTGTGAAGATATTGGAAGTTCTTTAGTTTTGACTTCAGGAATAAGAAGTATTGTAAAACAAACAAAACTATTTTTAGATAAGTTAGAAAGAGAGAATGGAAACCTATCTGTATGTTCAAAATCAATAGCTCCCCCTGCATTTACTTATCATACTATTTCAGATTTTGATGTTGGGAAAAAAGGGTTTGGATATGCAAATTTCACATCTGAGTTTGCTCTCACAGAAGAGTTTTTTCATATGAAAAAGTTAGATTATATTGATATTAGATATACAGTTAAAAATTTAGATGGAGTTAGGTATGAGCCTTGGCATGTTAAGATTATTTAAAATTTTTATTTATTTTAGTTTATTTATTACTTTATTAAATGCACAAAAAATAAATGGAAGTGATAATCATTTAATGGATTTTGATTTTATTAAAAAAGGTTCAAATGATGACAATAATACACTTCTAGTTATAGGTGGAATTCAAGGTGATGAACCTGGTGGATTTATGGCAGCATCTTTATTAGCAACACATTATGAGATAAAAGAGGGGTCTGTTTGGGTTGTTCCTAATTTAAATTTTTACTCAATTATAAAAAGGTCACGTGGACCTTATGGGGATATGAATAGAAAATTTGCTTATATTGAAACTCATGATCCTGACTATAAATCTGTAATGAGAATTAAAAGTTATATTACTGATGAAAATGTAAAGTTGATTTTAAACTTACATGATGGAAGTGGTTACTATAGAAAAGAGCATATTGATTGGCTTCATTCTCCAAATAGATGGGGACAAAGTTCAATTATAGACCAAAAAAGTTTGAATATAGAAGTATATGGGAACTTAGAAGAGATATCTTCAAAAGTTTGTGAACATATTAATAGTAATCTTATACGAGAAAAAGATTTTTATAATATAAAAAATACAGAAACAAGACTTGGTGATAAGGAGATGGAAAAAAGCCTTACATATTTTGCTATAAATAATGGAAAAGCGGCATTTGCAAATGAGGCAAGTAAATCTCTACCTTTACACGAAAGAGTTTATTATCATCTATTGGCATTAGAAAAATATATGCAAATCATGGGTATTAAATATGAACGTAAGTTTGATTTAGAACCTTTATCTATAAAAAATGTGATTGATAATGATATCTATATATCTTTTTATGACAATAAAATACAACTTCCATTGAGTGAAGTAAGAAATATATTAAATTATTTTCCAATCAAAAAAGATGGAACTCTACAATTTAATGTATCAAATCCTTTAATGACTGTAGTAAAAGAAAAAGAACACTATGTAATCCATTATGGAAATAGAGAGATTGCAAGATTAAGCCCTGATTATATGGATATAATAGAAAAAGAGGATTCTATTAATATAGAAGTTGATGGAGAAAACAAAACAGTACAGTTTGGTTCTATTGTAAATGTAAACAAAAATTTCATGATTACTCCTATGGAGAATATTAGAGTAAATATTATAGGTTTTGTAAAAAAAGGTGCAAAAGATGAAGCTGGAGTAAAAGTAGAAAAATCTGATATTTTACAAAGATATTCAATTGACAAAAGTGGGAATATCTTTAGAATTGAGTTTTATAAAAATGATAAATTTACAGGGATGATTTTAATAAACTTTGATAAGCAATTTGATTATGAAAACTTATCAAAGATGATGACAAACTCAACTAAAAAAGAGCTGTCTTTGTAGATATCTAATCTACAAGCTCTTTTTTAAATAGTTCTTGATTTAATTTTTTACAACAATTATTGTAAAGTTCTTCAACTCTTTGTTCATCTGTTTTTATATGTGTAGCAATTGTTTTTTTATCAACTCCACACTCAATTCCAGTGAATACTTTTAACTCTTTTTTTGTAAATTTTCTCTTTAAAACCTCTTTTAACTCCTCTTCACTTTTTAAAGTTCCAACAAGTTTTTCAATATGGTTTGTTAATGATTGTGTATAGTTCATATTATTTTTGTATCCAGTTTTCTAATTTTTTTATGTCATCATATGCTGTTAAGTCAAGCATTACAGGTGTGATTGAAACATAATTCGCTTTTATTGCTTCAAAATCACAATCTTTATTTGTGCTTTCTTGCCAAATTAGTGGATGTAAACCTATCCAATAATACTCTTCCCCTCTTGGATTAAAGTGTCTATGGGTATCATTTCCATATTCTCTATATCCAGCTTTTGTTATTTTAATCCCTTTACACTCATTTGGAGTTATTGGAGGAATATTTATATTTAAAAATCTTCTTTGACCTAAAGGAAATTTATCTTCTAGAATCAAAGATACAATTTTAGTAATTGTTTCCTTAGCTAAAGCAAAATCCCAACTACTATTTATATCTTGACATCTATCTTTACAAACTTGTGAGATAGCTATAGAAGGAACTCCTTGAAGTACAGCTTCCATTGCTGCAGCTGCTGTACCACTATAAGTGATATCTTCACCCATATTTGCTCCAATATTTATCCCACTTATAACTAAATCAGGTCTAAACCCTTCTTTAAATAGATTGTTTAATGAGATAAAAACACAATCCGTTGGTGTACCATCATCAATCTTATAAAAATCATCATCAACATTTACAAGTCTTAAAGGTCTATCAAGAGTCAAAGAGTGTCCACATGCAGATTTATTTTTAGCAGGAGCTACAACTATAATCTTTGCAATTGGTTTTAACACTTCTATTAAAGCTTTTAAACCAATTGCATCAAAGCCATCATCGTTTGTTAAAAGTATTTGTTTCATGCTACTATATATGCCCCTTGAATTTGTTCAATTCTTTCTTCTACTACATTTGATACTTTAAATCCTGTATCAAGTTCTATATCTCCAAGTTTAGATTTAACTAAAATTTTTAGTTCCCTTTTCCCTTGGTTATTTGCAACCAAATCAAAAAGTTTGTACATTAATTCGTCATTATCATTAAATGGTAAGGCTATAGTTATTGGTGGTTCTTGTTTCTCTACGTGTTTTGTTTTTACTTTGTCTTTTTGTGCATCTTTTAAAGATTCAAGTTTTAAAAGATTTAATCTAGTAAAATCTCCATCTTTTGTAACTCTTACTTTAAAAGCCAAAGGCTCATTTAAATCAAAATCATCTTCAAGTTCTTTTAATCTATTTTCAAAAAGCATAAGCTCAATATTTCCATGTAAGTCAAGGATATTTGCAATACCAAATTTATTACCTTTTTTAGAGATTTTTTCAGTTATCTCTTCTATTTTTCCTACAAGTAGAGCTTGCGAACCATCTGCAATATCATCTAGTTCTGAACTTAGAGTACAATTGATTTTTTCAATCTCATCTCTATATCCATCAAGAGGGTGACCAGATACATAAAATCCCAATGAGGCTTTTTCAAACTCCAAAATCTCTTTTGGTTGGAACTCTTCAAGGTGTTCAAGTTCTATTTCAACTCTCATCATCTCATCATCTTCCCCAAAAAGTGAAGAAGTAGTTTGTTTTTTAAGTTGCATTGCTTTACCAACATAATCACCTATAGCTTCTATTTGTTCCAATAAAGCTTTTCTACTATAGGCAAAACAATCTAATGCTCCTGCTTTAATTAGTGATTCAATTACTCTTTTATTTACTTTACTTCCATCAATTCTTGAGATAAAGTCACTTAAATCTTTAAAGTCTCCATTTTTTCTTCTCTCATTTAAAATAGAATTAATAGCCACATCTCCAGCACCTTTTATGGCACCCATACCAAACATAACAACCTCTTTATCATCAATTTTTGTTGCAGAGAAAACAAGGTCAGATTTGTTTATATCAGGTGGGAAAAGGTCTATTCCTAACCTTTTTACTTCATCAACATACTTAACAACTTTATCTGTATTATCTTTTTCAAGGGTAAGTAATGCTGCCATAAACTCTGTTGGGTAATATTTTTTTAAGAAACTTGTATAAAAGGTTACTAGTCCATATGCTGCTGAGTGAGATTTATTAAAACCATATCCAGCAAATTTTACAATTAGGTCGAAAAGCTCTTCACAATGCTCTTTTACATAACCTTTTTTTACTCCACCTTCTGCAAATTCACCTTTTAGTCTATCCATCTCCTCTTTAATTTTTTTACCCATAGCCCGTCTAACTAAGTCCGCACCACCAAGTGAAAAACCACCAATTGTTTGCACAATCTGCATAACTTGCTCTTGATAAACAATAACCCCATACGTTGGTTCAAGTATAGGTTTTAATGGCTCAACAAACTCATCATAAAAGTATGAAATTTCAGCACGTCCATGTTTTCTATCGATAAAGTCATCAAGCATCCCTGATTCCATTGGACCTGGTCTATAAAGCGCTAGCATCGCAATGATATCTTCAAATCCAGATGGCTTAAGTCTTTTTGCCAAGTCTTGCATACCCGCAGATTCTATTTGGAATAATCCAATAGTATTTCCTGATTGAATTAGTTCATAAACCCCTTTGTCATTTACATCTTCTAAGATAAAGTTGATTCTTTTTCCATGTCTTTTTTCTACAAGTTTATTTGCTTCTTCAATAACTGTAAGGGTCTTTAGACCTAAGAAGTCGAATTTAATTAAGTCAACATCTTCTACATATTTACCATTGTATTGGGTTGCAAGCGTATCCAAACCACTTGGTTTAAATAGTGGAGTTTTTTTCCATAAAGGTTCATTTGAGATAACAACACCTGCGGCGTGAGTACCAGCATTTCTATTTAAGCCTTCAAGAGCTAAAGCAAATTCCCATACTCTTTTTGCTTGTGGGTCAGTATCACATAACTCTTTTATCTTTGGTTCTTTTGCATATGAATCAGTTAGGTTGATTCCAAGTTCATCAGGTATTAGTTTTGCCATGGCATCAGCTTTAGAGTAAGGCATATCTAAAACTCTGGCAACATCTCTAATAACCCCTTTTGCAAGAAGTTTACCAAAGGTGATAATCTGTGCTACGTTTGAACGACCATATTGTTGAACAACATAATCTATAATCTCACCCCTTCTACTTTGACAGAAGTCCATATCAATATCGGGCATTGATACCCTTTCTGGATTTAGGAATCTCTCAAAAAGTAATCCATAAGGCATAGGGTCAATATCTGTAATAAATAAACAATAAGCAACTAAACTTCCAGCTGCTGAACCCCTTCCTGGACCAACTGGAATTTTCATCTGTTTTGCAACAATAACGAAATCCCAAACGATTAGCATATAACCTGGGAACTTCATATTATTGATAATATTTATCTCTGTTTCAAGTCTTTGTTTATACTCTTCATGTTTCTCTTCAGGAACAATCTCAAGTCTTTTTTTAAGACCTTCTCTACATTTGAACTCAAATAGAGCAATATCATTTTCTAAAGAGTATTCTTCGTCTGGTTTAGGAATCTCAAGATTTGCTTCTTTTAACTTTTGTCTTGTAAATTTAAAGTTTGGTGGAGTAGGGTTACCAAGTTTTATCTCAAGATTACATTTATCTGCTATCTCTTGCGTTGCGGCTATTGCTTCTGGTATATCAGCATATAGTTTTGCTATTTGCTCTGGAGACTTTAGATAAAATTCATGTACAGAGTGTCTAAGTCTATTTGGATCATCATAAAGTTTATTCATCGCAATACACATAAAAGCTTCATGGGCATCGGCATCTTTTTGTTTTAGGTAGTGTGTATCGTTTGTTGCTACAACTTTGATACCTGTCTCTTTTGAGATTTTTAAAATCATATCATCAACAAAAAGCTGATCAGCAATACCATGTCTCATGATTTCTAAATAAAAGTCATCACCAAATATCTCTTTATACTCTAATGCTATCTCTTTTGCTCTGTCATAACCTTTTGCACCAAATTTTACATTTCTATCATTATTTGTATTTAGATGCCAGTTTATTTCACCTTGTAAACAAGCTGCACTACAAACTAAACCTTCACTATTTTCTCTAAGAAGTTTTTTGTTTATTCTTGGATAATAATAAAATCCATGCATATAAGCTTGTGAACTTAAAAACATTAAGTTTTTATATCCTATCTCATTTTTTGCATATAAACACAAGTGAAATCTTTGTTTTGTAGTTTTATCATCTAACTCTTCTGAGTTATGAATATATGCTTCCATTCCTATGATAGGTTTGATACCTTCATTTCTCATGGCATTGTAAAAGTCTATTGCTCCAAACATGTTTCCATGGTCTGTCATTGCAACACTTTTCATACCCATCTCTTTAACTTTTTTTGCTAAGGGTTTGATTTTGTTTGCACCATCTAAAAGTGAATATTCTGTATGTAAATGTAAATGTGTAAATTGTGGTATTTGTGACATGACTAAAACTTTTTTATTGTGATTTTAGTCAGATTATATCTAAAAAATGTTTTTGAACCTCTTTATATCCAAAATTAAAACACTCATTTAATTCTTTAAAAGTAAACATTTTAAAATTTAGTATATTTTGGTGAGTTATATATATATTTGAATGTTGTATTGAATAGTTTACATTATCAAACCAATGGGAAAACATCTTTCTTTTTAATTTTTTTATGGGATTAAAACTTCTTCTTTTTACAAGATTTATTTTTCTTGGCATTAAATCTATTGTACAAATTTTATGGTTACCATCTAAAAAAGGTTTTACGGGAAGATTATCAATTAGTCCACCATCAACTAAATACATATGTTCATAAGAAATAGGTTTAAATATAGGAATTAATGCACTTGATGCCATACAAAGTTGATGAGTTAAACCTTCATCAAAATAGTGTAGTTGTTTTTTCTTTAGGTCATAAGCATTTACATAAACTTTTGTTGGGATATCTTCTAATTTTTCTATGGGTAATAGCTGATTTAAAATAGGATTATTTGCATCAATTTTTATAAGACCATTTTTAAAATAGTTAAATTTTAAAGTTTTTTTTAAATCCTTTGAAGAGAAAATTTTTAATTGCTCTTTTGCACTTACTCCACTCGCGTGGGATGTTGCTATGATAGCTCCTATGGAACTACCTGAGTAAGCATCAATTTTGATATTTTGTTCTTCTAAAAACTGTAAAGCACCTAAGTGAAAAGCACCTCGTGCAGCACCTCCACCTAAAACTAAAGCAAATTTCATCTATCTAACCAGTTAATTATTTTAAATTCTCCATCATAGGTTTCAACTATAGCAGTACAAGATTCTACCCAATCTCCACAGTTTAGATATTCAATTGAGTCTATCTCTTTTATCTCTGCTTTATGAATATGTCCACATATTATGCCATCATATCCTTTATGTTTTGCATGGCTAGATAAGATATCTTCAAAATCTGTGATAAAAGATACAGAAGATTTTACATTGTCTTTTACATATTTTGATAGTGACCATTTTGATTTAATACCTAATCTAATCCTTATAGTATTAAGCAGTTGATTTATATTTAAAAGTAAATCATATCCGTAGTCTCCTAAAACTGCAAGCCATCTTTTTGTCATCGTAATCGAATCAAAAAAATCTCCATGGGTAATAAGATACTTTTTACCAGAAATAGAAGTATATTCAATCTCATTTTTAATATCTAAAGAGTTACCAAGAACTAAAGGAACAAAGGGTCTTAAAAATTCATCATGGTTACCAGTAATAAAAACAACACTACAACCTTTTCTTGCTTTTTTTAAAATCTTTTGAATAACATCAGAGTGGGATTGTGGCCAAACAAGTTTTCTTTTGATAGCCCAACCATCGATTATATCTCCAACTAAATATAGATTTTCACTCTCATTATGTTTAAAAAAATCAAGAAGTTTTTTTGTGTTCGAAAACTTTGTTCCTAGATGAACATCTGATATAAAAATGCTTTTGTATTTCATAAAAGAGATTTTATTTTAATATGATTACAACTTAATGACATGTAATACAGTTGTAATCACTCTTATATAAAATCAGACATGGAAAATTTAAAGATATGTTTGATAAGTGATACAGTATATGATGTAAATGGAGTTTCAAGGTTTATTCAAGATTTTGCAAAGGAAGCATTGGCTTTTGAAAAACCTTTTTTTGTGATAACTTCAACAAAAAAAGAGCATTATGAAAAAATTGAAAATGTTATAAACCTTAAGCCTTTAATTACAATGAAAATGCCTTTTTATAAATCTTTGGATTTGGTAATTCCTAGTTTTTTTAAAATCTATAAAAAAATAAAAGAGATAAATCCTACATTATTGCATATCTCGACTCCTGGTACAGTAGGTCTTTGTGCTTTAATTAGTGCAAAATTGTTGAAAATACCTGTTGTTGGAATATATCATACTGACTTTCCTTCATATTTATATAAAAATACAAAAAGTAAATTTGTTAAAAATGGCACAGTTTTGTTTTTAAAGCTTTTTTATAAAGGGTATAAAGCAATTTTTTTAAGATCTGAAGAGTATTCAAAAATAGTTCAAGAACAATTAAATCTTAAAAAAGAGAATCTATTTTTAGTTAAAGCAGGTATAAATATAAAAAGTTTTGATAAAACTTTTAAAGATGAGACCATTTGGGATGGGTACCAAGTACAAAAAGATAAGTTCAAAGTTTTGTATGTGGGAAGGTTATCTGTAGAAAAAGGGGTTGATACCCTTATATCTTATTGGAATGAGTTTAATTTAAGTGATTGTGAACTTATTTTAGTGGGAGATTTAGAGTTTGAGCTAAATCAAAAAGAGTTAAAGAATATTAAAATAATAGGTAGAAAACAAAAAGAGGATTTATCAAAACTATATGCTTCAAGTGATTGTTTTATATTTCCCTCTACTACTGATACCTTAGGACAAGTTGTAATGGAAGCTTTATCTTCTGCACTTCCTGTAATAGTCACTAATCAAGGTGGGCCAAAAACTTTTGTATCCCAAGAGTTTGGATATATCTTAGATTTTAAACAAAAAGATGAGGTAAAAAAGGCAATTTTAGAGTTGAAAAACAATAAAGAGATTTATGATGATAAATCAACAAAAGCTTATGAATTTATGAGAGATATGTCTATCTCTCATAGTTTTTTAGATTTTTGGTCTAAAAATGAGCAGTTCTTAAAGGTTTGCAAGTAAACCGTTTCTAACCTCTTGATAAATTGATTCACCTTGTAGTTGTTTCACAAGTTCTAAAGCAAATGTCATAGCAGTTGCTGGTCCTTGTGAGGTAATCACTTTATCATCTATTACAACTTTTTGATTATTAACATAAGTTGCTGAATCAATTTTTTGTTCAAAACTTGGATAACAAGTATAATTTTGATTTAAAACACCAGCACAATGTAAAGCATAAGGTGCAGCACATATAGCTGCAACATATTTGTTTGTTTGTTTAAATTTTTTTAAAATCTCTTGTGTTAATTCATCTTTTGCTAAATTAAAAGTATTCTCTGCTCCACCTGGTAAGACTACCATTTCATAATCTTCAATTTTCACATCTTTTAAAAAAATATCAGAATCAATGCCTATTTTGTGAGCACCTTTTGTTATTTTTTCAGATATTGTAGAAATTGTAACTTCAATATTTGCTCTTCTTAAAATATCAATAATTGTAATTGCTTCAATCTCTTCAAATCCTGTAGATAAAATAATAAGTACTTTTGTCATGGATAATCCTTTTTAATTTTTTATAATTTTAACATATTAAACACCCTAATTATGATTATTTGTAGGTACTTTTAAGGATATATAAGTTATTTTTAAATAAAATTTAAGCAATTATTAAAAGGGGAAATATATGATTAAATCAATTTCTAAGATAGGTTTAATAGGTACTTTGTTATTTGGTCTTTCAGGTTGCTATACTAAACAAGTTGTTGAAAATGATAGTAGCTATAGTAAAGAAAACAAAGTAGCTGCAGATATAGAAAAATCTATTGCCGATGTTCAAGTAACAAAAGAATATATGGAGATAGCTAGAGATCAAGAGTATAATGTAAATACTCAAAGAACTTTAGAAGGGACAATTAATTCTTTAGCAACTCAAATGATGAGAAATAATAAAATGGTTACTAGAAAACCTGTATTAATTACTTCATTTGTTAGACTTGATAATTTCAAAAAAACGACTGAATTTGGTAGAATCGTTAGTGAAAGTTTGATTAATGAGATGTCAAATAGAGGATTTAATATTATTGAATACAGAGGTCAATTAGCTGTATCAATAAATGAAAAAGGTGAGTATTTCATTAGTAGAGACCCTTACAAAATTAAAGATGAGATTCCAAATACTTATGTTGTAGTTGGAACATATTCTAGACAATATGGAAAAATCATTTTAAATGCAAGAGTTATAGATAATGTTACAGGTAGAATTATATCTACGGCTAGAGTTACTTATTTACATAGTATGAAAGATGATTGTACACTATTTAAAGATTGTAAACCAGCTAGAAAAATAAAAATTATTAAAGAAAAATAATATTGAATACAAAATATTTCACCTTTAAATTAGTTTTTTATTTTTTACTAATTTTATCATTTTCTGGATGCTCTTTAAAATCGATTATTGATGATACTCCAAGATATAATGATGAAACAATAATGTATAAAGTAAATGAGAACAAAATTTATGATAATTTAAATGGTGCAATAAACTCTTTGTCAAATCAATTATTTTTAAATAATAACAAAGATTTAAATAAATCTTATGAAAAAATAGCAATTTCCACTTTTACAAACAATGACAATATCAAAAAGACCTCTACTTTAGGTAGAGTTCTTTCTGAAAGTTTAATAAATGACCTTCACACAAAAGGTTTTAGAATAATTGATCTTACTACAAAAAATGACCTTTCTATCAATGACAAGGGGATATTTTATTTATCAAGAGAATTAAAAGAATTAAAAGAAAAAAATGGAGATATTTTAGTTCTTACAGGAACTTATTCTAAATTTGATTATGATTCAATTGTTCTTAATGCAAGATTATTAGATATCCAAACAAGCGATGTTATATCTACAGGTAGAGTCATTTATACATACAAAGATTGTTCTTTAGTAGATTTGTGTGATGATGAAAAAATCAGGGTTATAAAAGATAGATAATGAGAATATTTAATATCTTTTTGTTATTAAGTGCAATATTTTTATTAAATGGTTGTATTCCAAAAGCAAATATACCATTTTTAGATATTGATGAATCTACTGATTTTAAAAAAGCAACTAAAGAATTGGTTTCTGATATGCATGATGAGATAACACTAATAATTCCTCGTTCAAATAATCTTATATATGTGTCAGATTTTGTGAATATAAAGAATTTGAAAGTTACTTCTCAATTGGGTTTATTTCTTGCATCAGAAATTAAATCTCACGTTACAACACACTTCAATGTAAAAATTAAAGAGATTGAATATTCAAAATATTTTAAAATAGATAATTCAGGAACTAAAATCTTATCAAGAGATATTGATGATTTAAATGGATTGTCTTCTAAAAAGACTTTTATTTTAGCAGGAAGTTATGCATTAACATCAAGACAGTTAATGATGTACTTAAAACTTATTGATATGAAAACAGGAGAGCTTCTTCAGTCTACATCTACTAGTATACCACTAAACAGTGAAATAATAGATTTAGAAAATGAAAGAAATACTCCTTTTGTTATACCTCACGTAGTACTTTAATTTTAATACCCGCAACGATTCCCATAATTACAATATACACTTCGTGGTTTTATTAATATAAGTTCCTTAGAGTAGTTTGGATGATAATATCCATGCTGATAATACCCATGATGATAATCATGATAATAACAACCTGAGAATAAAAATACTGCAACTATTGAAGCGAACAATAATTTAAACATAGTTTCCCTTTTTGATTTTATAACATTAGTTTATCATTTTATTAATAAATTTAAAATTTCAATCAGATTTTTATATCTTAAAGTATCTCTTGAATTAAAAATTGTGGGGAGATTTCACCTCTAAATTCATTTTTGTTTACTGAAACAATTATATCAATTGTATTAGATTGAATATTTTCATCAGCATGAAATTTTAAAGCTTCAAATACAACACCATCATTATTAAGAATTAGTTTTAAGTGGTTTTTATCTTTACCAAAAAATTGTGTTTTAATAATATTTGAGTTTGATATTTTAAATACTGGACGGTTGTTTTCCAATCCATATGGTTCAAATTTTTCAATAATATTTAAAAACTCTATATCAACACTAGTAATATCAAGCTCTCCTAAAACATTTAAATCAATATGAAGTTCTTCTGGAGCTATATTTAATAACTGGTTAATTCTTTTTTTAAACTCTTCAAGATTTGATGCTTCTAAAGATAATCCAGCTGCATTTTTATGCCCTCCAAAACCTATTAATAAATCAGAGGTTTTTTCAATGATTGAGTGAAGATTTATATTTGCATTTGCTCTTGCACTGCCTTTTGCTATCCCATTGTTTATTGAAAAAATAAATGCAGGTTTTTTGTAGTTATTTGATAGTTTTGATGCAACAATTCCAATAACTCCCTCATGCCAATTTTCTCCCCAAACTACTACTGCATTGTCTTGGGGATTTGAGGCATCATTTGCTTTTTTTGAGATATCCTCTTGTAAAGTTTTTCTATAGCAATTTAATTCTTCTAATAGTTGAAGGGTTTCATTCGCTTCATATTCATTTGAAGCCAATAAAAAAGATAAAGCAATAGAAGCATCATCCATTCTTCCTGCACTATTTATTTTTGGAGCGATTGTAAAACCAATATCATCAGATACAAAAATATTTTTTTGCATCATATCATTGATTTTCCTAAATGCTGGTCTTGATGAGGTTTTAATCATCTGAAGACCATGTTTTACCATAGTATAATTTAGATTTTTCATAGGCATTATATCAGCTATGATTGCAACACATAAAAGGTCAAAATAACTTTGAAGGCTTATATCAAAATTTAGCTCTTTTTTTATAGCTGCACATAAATACCAAGCAACTTGAGCACCACAAATATCTTTAAATGGAAAATTACAATCTTTTTGTTTTGGATTTATTATAGCTAGTGCTTGAGGTATTTCAAGACCTACTGTATGATGGTCTGTTATGATTAAATCAATATTTTTTTCTTTTAATCTCTTTGCTGCTTCTACTGCTGATATCCCATTGTCAACAGTAATTACAAGTCCTGAATCAATCATATCAACTATTTTTGTTGATAAGCCATATCCATGTTCAAATCTATTTGGAATAATATGTTTGACTTTTTTCCCAACTTTTGAAAAGAAGTCAACAATTATTGCTGTTGATACAACACCATCAACATCATAGTCTCCTACTATAGTAATAGGTTCATTATCTAAAATAGCTTTTTTAATTCTTTGAGTAGCAATTTGTATATCTTTAAAACCATCAGGTGTAGGAATATTTGCCAATCGAGAGTATTTATTGCTCTCGTGGCGTTTTGAAAGTATTTTATATAACTCTTCTTTTGTAATTTTATTCATTAATTACTTTTTATTAGATTGTTTTACAAACTCTAAAATAATTGGATTTGGTGTTTCAAGGTGCGAAGTAAACTCAGGGTGAAATTGTACACCAACAAACCAAGGATGATCTTTTAGTTCAACTGCTTCAATTAGACCATTTGATTGTCCAGAGATTATCATCCCTGCTGCTTCTAATCTATCTTTATAAGCTGGATTAGCTTCATATCTATGTCTATGTCTTTCATAGTATATCTCTTCTTTCCCATAAGCTTTTTGAAGTTTTGATCCTTTTAATGGTTCAAAAGGGTATTCTCCTAATCTCATTGTTCCACCCATTGGTGATTCATGTGTTCTTAATTGTTTATTTCCACTTTGATCAATAAATTCGTCAATTAAATAGATAATTGGTTCTTCACAGTTTTCTTCAAACTCGATAGAGTTAGCTTTTTCTATACCTAGTACATTTCTTGCAAACTCTACAATAGCCAACTGCATACCCAAACAAATACCAAGATATGGGATATTATTTTCTCTTGCATATTTAATTGCTTGAAGTTTTCCATCAACTCCTCTGTGTCCAAAACCACCTGCAACTAAAATACCATCAGAGTTTCCAATAATATCATATGCTCCAACATCTTCAATTCTTTCACTATCACACCAGTGAATATTTACTTTTGTATTTAGATGTGCTCCAGCATGAACTAGGGCTTCGATTAAAGATTTATATGATTCTTTTAAATCTAAATATTTACCAACAAATGCAATAGTTACTTCATCTTGTGGTACTAAAATGTTTTTTACCAGAGTATCCCATTTTTCCATATTTGGTTTTATTTTAATATAAAAATGTTCTGATAAAGCGTTTAATATTCCCTCTTTGATAAAGTGTAAAGGAACTTGATAAATTGATTGTGCATCACCCGCTTCAATAACTGCATTTTTATCAATATCACATGATAAAGCTAATTTATCTTTTAAATTCTTTGGAAGAGGCTTTTCTGTTCTACAAACTAACATATGAGGAGTGATACCAATTCTTCTTAACTCTTGTACTGAGTGTTGAGTTGGTTTTGTTTTTAATTCACCTGCAGCTCTAATATACGGAACTAAAGTAACATGGATATTCATAGTATTTGTTTTAGGAAGTTCATGTCTAATTGCTCTAATTGCTTCCATAAAAGGTAGACCTTCAATATCTCCAACAGTTCCACCAAGCTCAATAATTAAAAAATCATTTTCATCTGCTGCTGCATAGATTCTATCTTTAATCTCATCTACAACATGAGGAATAATCTGAATAGTCTTACCCAAATATCCACCTTCTCTTTCTCTTTTAATTACACTTTGGTAAACTTGTCCTGTTGTAAAAGAGTTTTTCGCTGTTAGTGTTTGGTCGATGAATCTTTCATAGTTTCCTAAATCTAAGTCTGTTTCTGCTCCATCTGCTGTAACAAAAACCTCTCCATGCTCAAGTGGACTCATTGTACCTGGGTCAACATTTAAATAAGGGTCTATTTTTAACATAGATACTTTAAACCCTGATTGTTTTAATATTGTTGCAATAGAAGCAGATGTAATACCTTTACCAAGTGAACTTAAAACTCCACCTGTTACAAATATAAATTTAGTCATTATGAAAAACTCCGTAATATGTAATAGTTATGATTGTATATGAATTATTCGGGGATTATAGCTAATTGATGGTTAATAAGTAGTTAAATAAAGAAGAGAGTTCTCTTCTTTATTTTTATTTCTTTAGTTTATCTGCTCTAGGGTAGATAAATACAGCTTCTCTTAAAACTGATATTTTTTCAGGTTCATCTTCTGCATAAGCTCTTATTGTAACTGTGATTGGAGTATCTTTTGTTACATCGTTTACTAAAATTTTATCAGTAGTTAAAATTACAACTTGTTTAGAAAGTTTTTTTGGAGCCAATGTAAATGGTTTAAATCTCTCAATTTTAATATCTGGGTGATCTACAACCTCTAAATTATATTTATGTGGTTTTGAATCAGTATTTTGGAAAAGGAATAAGAAGTTATTTGAAACAACATTACCTTCTTTTATTTTATATAATTGAGTGGTTTTATTTACATTTAACAACATATGTTCTTTTTCTCCACCCATAACAAACAATAAAGCCAAGATTAAAATCAATGCTATACTATACATAACTGTAGATTTTCTCACAACTTTTGTTGGTTGATTTCTTTCTATTTGGTTTGTACTAGACCATTGAACAAGAGATTCTTTTCCTAGTTTTCCCATAACTTGAGTACAGGCATCAACACACTCTAAACAGTTAATACACTCTAGTTGTAAACCTTTTCTAATATCAATATGTGTAGGGCATACAGTAACACAACTTTCACAAGTAGTACACTCATTTGCTGCATCTGGTAAATCTTTTTGTTTGAAAATAATTTTTTCTCTACTTTCATTGTAGATATTACCACCCCTTTTAGTTGAGTAAATAGCTTGATATGTATTGTCATCATATAATACTGATTGAACCCTTGAATATGGACATACATAAACGCAAAAGTTTTCTTTCATCCAAACAACATCATATACTAGAAAACCTGCAATTGCTAAAACAAAACCAATTAAAAACCAGTGTTCTGCTGGGTCTTGAAGATATGCAAAGAAATCTTCAGGAGGTACAAAATACCACATAAAGTCTGCTGCTGCAATTAGTGATAAAGCTGTCCAAATCAAAATAGCAACAACTCTTTTAGATGCATTTTCTGCTTTTTTCCAGTCAGGTTCTTTTTGTTTGTTTTTAATTCTTCTAAGACCTAATAGTTTAGTTTCTATAAAATCTCTATAAATTACCCTAAATATTGTTTGTGGACATGCCCATCCACACCACGCTCTTCCTCCAATTGCAGTAACTGCAAATATACCTAAAAATAGCAGCATTAATAAAAATGGCATTAGATATAATTCTTGCATATCGAATGCTACTCCCATTAGATGCAGTTGCTTTTTATCAAATGATAATAAGAATATATGATTACCATCAATTCTTATAAAAGGCAATGCCAAAGATATTATAGTAGCAAGTGCATATGCATAATATCTTTTTATTCTGTAAGGAGTTTGTTTTACTGCTGTAGTAGTTCCTTCCATTTTCTCGTCCTATATTAATTTTTCTAATTTTATATAAATCAACCTTATAATAAGCATAAACTATTATAAGTTAAAATTATGATAATGTTGTTTGCTATCTTTTAAAAAATACTATTTTACCAAACATTAGTTTACTTGCAACTAGATTTATAAAACAAATATTTTCTATCGTTTAAACAATAATAATAAATTATAAAGGTAATTAATATTAGATTTTTTAAGTTTTACTACATATAGTCTTAAATTAATTATTTAGATATACAATTTGAGTATTGATCAGAAACAAAAGACATAGTATCATATTATTAAATATTGTGCATTGATAAGCTACTTGTTTGAGAAACTTCTGTTTAAGGATTTAAAATGAGAGGAAACTTGGAACAAGAGGTATTAAATAAAAAAAATTTTCTTTTACTATTTTTCACTACTATTTAGACACTTTCCTACGATATATTTCAGTAACATGATTTTTTACAGGAAATTTAATGGAAGCTTGGCTTTTAATATTAGTAAGTATTGCAGTTTTTATTTTTGCATGGTATATCCATGATAAATATGTTCAAAGAAAACATCAGATTTTAGTAAATTATCCAATTATTGGTAGATTGAGATTTGTTTTTCAAGAGTTTAGAGAACCTTTTAGACAATATTTTGGAGATGAAAAATTTTATGAATCAATGGATAAGTTAGATTGGGTTTATAGTGCAGCAAGAGATAAAGTCAATTTCTCATCTTTCTCTCCATCTCAACCTTTGCCAAAACCTAAATTTATGTTAAGACATACAAATATTGTTTTAAACGATAATGAGGTGGAAGACAATTTTTCTGTAACTTTTGGTGAAAAAAGAGAAACTCCCTTTGTGACTTCTTCTATTATAGGGAGAGGACCTATGAGTGATGGTTCTATTTCCCCTGAAGGAACTAGAGCATTTGTACATGGTTCAAAGCTGGGAAACTTTCCTATAAACTCAGGGGAAGGGGGATTAACTTCTAATTTCTTTGTAACTCATAATAATTATGATACAAAATATATTACAGAAGTTAGAGGAAATAGTTTTGAAAATATAATATTTAAGTTATTAAAAATATTTTTTAACCTACCTGTTGCAATTGATTTTTATCGAAAATTAGTATTTCGAAAAGATTCTTTAGCAGATACATATATATTTAATGAAAAAAAGGAGTGTTTTTTCAGACCTAATTGGGATGCTTCTCTAGAAAATTTTCCGACTCAAGTTCCAGAAGATATGCCAGATATTATATTACAGATTAGTTCTGGTTTGTATGGAGTTAGAACAAAAGAGGGTAAGTTTGATATAAAAAGATATAAAAAGCAAATGAGATTTTGCAAAATGACAGAAATAAAGATTGCACAAGGAGCAAAACAGACAGGTGGGAAGTTGGTAGCCCATAAAGTAACTCCTGCAATCGCTTATTATCGAAATATTGAACCATATAAAGATGCATTTTCTCCAAATAGATTTCCCTATGCAAATACAAATGAAGAACTTTTTGATTTTATTGGAGAACTTCAAAAAGCATCAGGTAAACCTGTGGGTATAAAAATAGTTATCTCTGATTATGACAATATTGTTCCTATAGCAAAAGAGATTAAAAGAAGAATTGATTTAAATCTTCCATATCCAGACTATATCTCTATTGATGGAGGTAGTGGAGGAAGTGCTACTGCACCACTTGATATGATGGAAAGAATTGGTATGGATATTAGGGATGCTTTATATCTAGTAGATAAGGTATTGAAAGATTATGGGGTAAGACAACATGTTAAAATCAGTGCAAGTGGAAAGATACTAACTCCTGATGACATCATAATAATTCTTTGTTTGGGTGCAGATTTTGTACAAATAGCAAGGGGATTTATGATGAGTGCTGGATGTATCAGAGCTAGATATTGTTCAGGTGCAACAAAACATCAATGTCCTGTAGGTTTAGCAACACAAGATATAAAAAAGAGAAAACACTATTTTGTAAAAAAACATTCTGATTATGTCAAAAATTATCATAACAATATCCTTAAGAGTATGAAGAGTTTACTTGCAGTAATGGGTTTGAAAAGTGTTAAACAATTATGTAAAGAAAAATTGATTTTCTTAGATAAAGATTCAATTATTTATGATGATATGGATGCCTTATTTGAAAGAAGGGTTTCTTTGAAAAAATAGATTTAAAAACAGTATCTAGTGGTAAGTAGGTATAAATGTAAGAAGACAGCCATCTTCCCTCTTTATATCCAACTTTATGCCTACTTACCTGTGGATATAATGGGGGATTTGTCGAAAACTATATGATTTTATACAGTTTTTAAATGATTTGAAAAGTTGTAAATTTTTCTAAACACACAAAGGAAAGAAATGAAAAAACTAACAAAATTAAGTTTAGTTGCAAGTTTATCTTTACTAGCAACTCAAGCATTAAGTGCTGATTCAATTGCTCAAGCTTTTGAAGAGGGAACAATAAGTGGAGAGATAAAGTCTCAATATTTTCAAAAAGAAGTTGGAACTAGTCATGATAAAGTTAGTATCTGGACAAATGGTGGTAATTTATCATATAAAACAGGTTCTTATTATGGTTTGAAAGCAGGAGTTACTGTTCAAGCTTCTACTGTAACAGCTGATGATTTAGATAATGCGCCAAGTGCATATAATAAAGATCAAAATGTATCAGGGGCAGTTGTTTCAGAAGCATATTTACAATATACAAGAGCTAATACAACAGCCAAAGTAGGTAGACAATATATCTCTACACCATTAGTTGCAGGTTCGGGGTCAAGAATTTTTAAAGAATCTTTTGAAGGTATAGTTGTTTCAAATACTGATTTACCAAATACTACTGTTGTATTAGGTTATGTTGATAAAGAACAATATAGAACAGATATCGCATCTGGAGGAACAGATGTTAAAGCAGTTTCTGGATTTGAAAATGTTCAAGATGGAGCATATACTTTATATGTAAATAATAAATCAATTGAAAATTTATCGATTGATGCTCAATATGCATTTATCAAAAGTGATAATTCTTTAAACGATGATATAAAAGCATTTTATGCTGCTGCATCATATGATATGGATGCATTTACAATTTCAGCACAAACATACCAAACAGATAATGGTGCAACTTCTAATTCTGATGGAAGTGAGTTCGGTATTAGTTTAGCTACAACTATTGATAAATTATCTTTAAGTGCATCATATACAACAATTGATGATGAAGCTGATATTGTAAGTGGAATTGGAAATGGAGCAGATTATATCTATACAGCTTCATGGATTTATGGTGGTATCTATTCAGCTGATACAGATGCATATAAATTGACAGCAGGTTACCAAGTTACAGATAATTTATCAGTGGATCTTTGGTATTCAGCATGGGATACAAGTAGTAGTGATACCCAATCAGAAACAAATTTAATTGCAATATATAAATTTGACAAAAATTTGTCGGCAACTTTAGTATATGCAGATTATGACAATATCCCAACAGAAAGTTATAGATCAAGACTTTACGTTTCATATAAATTTTAGTAGTAAGTTATTTTACTACGAAGGACTTTAATTGGTAGTTGCAGAATATAGAGTTTAAATAGTTCAATGAAAAACTTGTTTTACCACTTATTATAATGTTTTTTAATTGGACTCTCTTTATTCTCAATTAATATGTAAAAACTTATTGTTATTTTCAGGAACGGGCATATATTTTATAATCTATTAATTAATTATAATTATCCTTATTTGTTTCTCCCTTCCTTATTGAATTATATGCCTGTTCCTGAGTATAAGTTAATTTAGTTTTTTCTACTATAAAAATTTTAAACTAAGTCATGGAAGATACAACTAAAGGTATTATTATGTATGTTGTTTTAGCAGAATTAGTTAATATTATAAAAGTTTTTAGAAAAACCTAGATACTTTAAAGAATAAAATCAATAACTTTTTATTCATAATTTGCAAGGTTTATGACAGACTATAAATTTATAATTCACTAAATCTTTCCATAAAGGATCATAAATGAATTATAAGAAGTTGTTTTTCCCCATCGGAGGGGGTGATGAATTAGTAGAAAGATTGTATGGAGCCCTTTTGGTAGCTAAATACTTTGATACTAATTTAGAAATATTAAAATGTAGTTTTAATGCCAATAAAAATTTGTATAAATTGTTACCATTACCAAAAGATGTTCTAGATAATATTAATGATGTTATTGATTCAAATTATGAAGATGAAAATTCAAAGTTTCAATCTATAATTGAGCAAATCTCTAAAGACTTAGATATCAAAATTGTAAAAAAAGCTTTACCTAATGAAGCTTGTATAACAGTAAATATAAAACAAGGACTTAGAAGTACTCTAGTTGAAAATGAATCAAAATATTGTGATTTAGTTGTTGTGGCTGCTCCTCCATCAGGTATAACAACTGCTACTTTTGAAACAGCAATACTTAAAAGTGGTAAATCAATTCTTATGATTCCAAGAATCATGAGACAGTTTAGTTTAGACACAGTAATTATTGGTTGGAATAATTCCCCAGAATCTTCAAGAGCAGTAACATCATCAATTGAAATATTAAAAAATGCACAAAAGGTACATATAGTATCTTCGATAGAGTATTTAGAAGAAGAACATTCTATTGAAAAATTGATTGATTATTTAAAAATTCATGAAGTAAATGCGACTTATGAGATAGTAAAAACTACAAAAATCCCAGGTGAAGCTTTATTAAATGCTGCTTTAGATGGAGATTTTAATTTAATAGTTGCAGGTGCTTATGGGCATAAAGGATTAAAAGAACTTATGTTTGGGGGAGCTACTAGGTATCTACTTGAACATTCATCAATACCAGTTTTTATGTCCCATTAAAATTATGATAAAATACTATTATGAAAATATTACTTTTAGAAGATAATGAAACCTTAGCAAATGGTATTAATAGAAAACTTCAAGAGATTGGATATATAGTAGATTTTTTTTATAATGGTGAAGATGGTTTATATACATTAGAAACAGTAAAATATGATCTACTTATTTTAGATTTAGGACTACCTGGAATTGATGGTATAGATATTATAAAAAAATTAAGAAGTACAAAAAAGAATCTTCCAATACTTGTAATATCAGCAAGGGATAAATTAGATCAAAGAATATTGGGTTTAGATACTGGAGCTGATGATTATTTATGTAAACCTTTTGAATTAGATGAGGTTGTTGCTAGAGTCAATGCCTTATTAAGAAGAAGTAATAATCAAATAAGTAATATTATTAAATACAATGATCTTATATTTGATACTCAATCTTTAATACTTAAAAAAGAGAATGAAATTATAGAATTAAGTAAAAGAGAGCTAAGAATTTTTGAATATCTTTTATTAAATCTAAATGCTATTATAAGCAAAGAAAATATTGTTGAACAAGTAACAACAGTTGATGATGAGTTTAATCCTACAGCTGTTGAGACATATATCTCAAGATTAAGAAAAAAACTAGGAAACTCTATTAACCTAAAAACTGTAAGAGGTTTAGGTTATATGTTAAGTTAACTATGAATACTGATATCCCTTCAATTAGTTCAAGATTAATAACCTGGCTTACTATTCCTTTACTAATCTTAACCACCATAGTATTTGTATACTTTTATATTTTTTCAATTGAAAAAATCACGAAATTTTTTGATAATAGATTACTTGCAAGTGCAAAAAGTATTGAACATAGTTTAGGTATAGAAGATGGTGAACTTTTTGTTGATATCCCAAGTTTTTCTATTGAATTATTATCAACTAATGATAGGGGATTAATCTATTATTCTGTAACTGATGAAAAAAAAAATCTTTTAGTAGGATATGATTTATTATTTAGTAGAAATTTAAAAGATGAAGATGTTCCAGAGTTTTATTATACTACTTATGATGGCTCAAAACTAAGAGCAATCTCTTATAAAACTACACTTTATAGTTCAGGTAAATCTTACAGTGCTTATATAACTATAGGTGAAACTACAGAAGAGAGGAATGAAAATATAAAACAAGTTTTGATTTTACTGTCAGTTATAATGGGAATAGTTGTTATTTCTAGTATAGTAATTACTTTACTTGCAGTACGTCAAGGATTAAAGCCCCTTAAAGATTTAAAGAAAATCATCAAAAAAAGAGATGATAAAGATTTAGAAGAATTGGTTTTTGATGCTCCTAAAGAGATAGAAGATGTTGTAAAAAGTATAAATATTTTATTGGAAAGAAGTAGACACACAATAGAGTATATAGAGCAATTTAATTCAGATATTTCACACCAGTTAAGAACACCATTAGCAGAGATGACAGTTCAATTAGAAACCATATATGATAAAAAAGATAAAAACTATATAATCTTAAATTCTATATTAAAAAATATGAAACATATCACTGAACAATTATTGTTATACGCTAAAACAAATCCTAATACAATAAATCTAAAACGATTTAAAAAAGAGAGTCTTAATAAAATTTGTAAAAACTATAGTCTTAAAGTGGCTCCAAAAATTTATAAAAAGGGCTTTGAGTTTGCTTTTGAAGATATGGAGGAGGAGTTTTTTATCAATTGTGACTCAATAATGATTGAAAGTATGCTTGATAATATAATTAATAATGCTTTACACTATGCCGTTGATGAAAGTGGCAATCCTATTGGAACAATAACCTTATCTTTAAAAAGACATAATAATACTATTTGGCTTAGTATAAAAGATGAAGGAAGAGGGGTAGGAAAAGAATTTTTAGAGAGCATTTTTAAAAGGTACTATAGAGTTGATGGTGAAAAACAAGGTACAGGATTAGGTTTAAGTATAGTAAAACAAATTGCTTCTTTACACAAAGCAAAGGTTCAGGCAATAAATGAAAATGGTTTAAAAATCTCAATAATTTTTAAAAGTGAAAATAATTAACCTAATCTTTAATCAAGTAGTTATATTTTTTATATTCTTCAAGTAAGTCTTCTAAAACTTTTTTAGAGTTTTTAGAGCCTATCCATAAATATCCTATATTTTTTTCTTTTAAAACATTTTGTACTTCTCTTTTTGCTAAAACTTTTTTTATACTGTTTTTTAATAATTTATATCTTTGTGGGTATAACTCTTTAAATTTTCTTGAAACAGCTATTCCCCTTATGGAACCATTGATAATAGGCATTGTAATACCTGTTTCTTCTAGAACCTCGTTTAAAGTAGGGGTATCCCATCTTTTTGATCTTTTCTTAGAAACGATTGCTAAAGGTTTTAGTTTTTTTCTATATTTTTCACTTCCTTGCCCTGCAATTACTAATAAATCAATTTTAGAGTCAATTAAAGATTCTCTAGCTTTTTTCCCTCCACTAAAAAGTTTTAAGTTTACATTTTGGATGGGAATATTCAATTTTTCAAGAAGTAACTTAAATGTAATATGACTACTTGATTTATTCATAACCCCTACATTTAATTTTTTTGGATATTTTTTTATATATTCTAGTATTTCTAATAAAGATTCAAACTTTGAATCTTTATTAACTAAAAAAAGGTCAAATTCAAACCATTGTAAATTTATTATTTCAAAATCATCTAATGAAAAATTTGTATCATCTCTTAATATGACATTTAATACATAGGGTGAAAATGCAGATGAAAAAAGTGTATACCCATCATTTCTTTGACTTAAGACATATTTTGTAGCATCAAAAGAAGCATTTTCTTTTATATTTTTTACATATAATTTTACACCTAACTCCTTTTGAAGGAAGGGTACCATAGTTTTTGTCATTCTGTCTGCACTTCCCCCTTCTCCAAGTCCAACAATTACTTCTATAGGTTTACTTGGATAATTGTCTGCAAAAATTATATTGATCAGTAAAATTAATAGTAATAATATTTTCATTAGATGCCTTAAAGAGATAGATATAAATTAATTGAATCAAAAATTAATTTACTACCAAGTATAAGTATAACAATTTTTAAAATCTTTTTAAATAAAACATCATTAGATTTATCAAGTAATTTTTTCCCAATAATAGTTCCTAAGTATGAAACTAATATTAAAATTATAATTAAAAATAACCATAAAGAGTAATCAAATCCTAAATTACCAAATATTATAGCTTTCCCTAAATTTTGAAAGGACATACACCATGCAAGTGTACCAACTATATGTTGTCGATTATTTAAAAAAGCACTAAAAAAGAGTATCACTATTGGACCCATTGCACCAATAAACATAGTTAAAAAACCAGTTAAGGCTCCAACTAATATTATCATATAGTTATTTACTTTTTTTATTTGAAATTTTGGTAAAAAATTTAATATGATAATCCCTAAACCTAATATAAGTTTCATTATATATTCAGGTAGAGTAACTAAAAAATGTATTGATAGGGAATATCCCAATAAAGTTCCAAGTAAAAAAAGGAAAAAGATTTTAAATATTACAGATTTTCTAAAAATAAAAGAACGAACTAATCCTGCACCTGCTTGGGTTAGAGCATGGACAGATAAAAGGGTAGTTGCAGGTAGAACCATACTCATACCTGCAATTACAAAAAGTCCTCCCCCTGCACCTACACCAGTTGTTATAAGTGAACCAAAAAAGCAACTAATTAATAAAATAATTAGATCTATGGTATCTATAGGAAGAGTAAAGAAGTCCATTTTTACACCAAAACTTCACCACTAAGAAGTAGTCTTATAGTTCTTGTTGTTCTCCCTTGAACTTCCATAAAATCTTCGCTAGGGAAATTAATCCCAACATCAATTACTCCAGATGGTGTCTCGATTTTTACATTATGTTCACCAATTTTAAACTCTTTGTTATTTATTTGATTTAACAAAGTTCCTTTGATAAAACATCCTGCACTTACACAAAAACCAGCACTTACAGCTAGCGCTGGATGAGCTGTTTCGGGAGTAAAGTATCTTATATTTATATCTGCTTCATCTTGTGCTTTTGAAATAACTGCAAATTTTGGTATAACATTTCCTTTGCATGGACCTAAGCCCATTGCATGTGAGGCTAAATCTCTGATTTTTTCTAATTTTTCAAATAACTCTTTTTTTTCATCCAGTTGTTGGGGTGTTTCATAACCACTAATTCCCAAGTCTTGGGCTTTTACAAAAACAACGGGCATTGAAATATCGATACAAGTTGCTTTAACTCCATCAAACTCATCTACTACATTTCCCGTTGGCAAATAAGACCCTGTTTTTCCTCCAGCAATATTTTTAAAAAACATTTTTACAGGAGCTGCAGTTCCTGGAACTCCAGGGATTGAGAAATCCCCTTTATAATTTATTGTTCTATTTGGAGTTTGAATAGTTTGAGAGATAGTTGCTCCTGTATTAACATCATATACAGTTACAATAGTTTCTCCATCTTGAATATTTACCAAACCTCTTTCTAAACCAAAAGCTCCTACTGCTGTCAAAACATTTCCACAAGTTGGTTTATCATCAACAATTGCTTCATTTAAACTAGGTTGCATAAATTTATAATCTAAATCTACCCCTTCTCTTTTAGAAACAGAAACAATTGCAACTTTTGTTGTAACAGTAGTTGCTCCACCAATACCATCTATTTGTCTAATATCTGGACTACCCATAATTTTTAGTATTAAATCGTGTCTCTCTTTTGTATCTGCTGGTAAATCATTTTCTAAAAAATAAACACCTTTAGAGGTTCCAGATCTATAAATCATACAATTAATTTTATTTAAATCGTTTTTCATTTTAGTTTCCTTTTAAATACATATCGTAAATTAATCCCGTAGGAAGATGTAGTGTCATTGCATCAGACACAAATAATAAGAAAGCTATAGCACAAGAGGTTATAATGGCTATTTTCAACCAAGAACTGTTCATTTTTATTCTTATAATTAAAATAAATAAAATTGCCAATGCTGGAATAAACCCTAAAAGCCAAGTTCCTAATAAGAAAACTGGTAAGATTAGGAAATTTACCCAAGTAGTTGTCCATGTTGATGATAGTTGGCCATTTTCAATGATTTCTACTGATAAAATATCTTTTTGTCTTTTTTTAGAAGTTATTTGTATAGATAAAATTACTCCAAATACTAAAAGTAAAGAGCTTATAACTGTAGGGAAAATACCACCTAGAAATCTTAAGCTATACGAATCAATTAAAGCAAATAGTGCAAATGCCATTAATCCCCAAATAAATATTAATTCTCCTGAAAAGAATGTGTATTTAAAATTGTTTTCTTTATTTTCAGCAGGGTTGTTTTCTTTATTCTTTTTATCATCTCTTCTTTTGAAATATAAACTTAAAAGGATTGATGCAATCATAAATACTATTAATATAATTACCCCTGGTCTTTCTAACATTTCCCATGAATAAAACTGTACAGCTTGATAATAATATGTTTCAATTGTTCCTGCTAAAACAAAACCAATCAATAGGGCAGGTCTTGGCCAATCAAAGTACTTAAATAATGTTCCTAATGCACCAATAGCAATAAGTAAAATTAAATCTTCTAAACTTCTTGTTGCTTGTAATGCTGCAAAAAAGATAATCATTAACATAAAAGGTGCAACATATCCATAAGGGATAGTTGTGATTTTAGAGATTTTATTTGATAATAACATACAAGTTACTGTACCAACAATATTTGCAAGTGCAAGGGACCAAATGATGATATATGAAACTTCTAAATTCTCTTTTACCATACCTGGACCTGGTTCAATACCAAGTATTATCAATCCACCTAGAAAAACTGCCATAGAACCACTTCCTGGGATACCAAAAAGTAGTGTTGGGATTAATCCTCCACCCTCTTTTGCATTGTTTGCAGACTCTGGAGCAATAACACCTCTAATATCACCTTTACCAAACTTAGATTTATCTTTTGAAGTTTGAACAATATGACCATATGCAATCCAGTCAACAACACTTCCACCTAAACCAGGAATTGCTCCAATCATAGCTCCTATTGGAGCACATCTAGCAACTATCCATTTATATACCCATACATCTTTTATACCTTGTACAAAACTCCCTTGTAGTTTTTCTGATTTAGATATTTTTTTATTTTCAATTAATAAAGAGATGATTTCAGGAACAGCATAAACTCCTAGACCTAAAATAACAAGTTTGATTCCATCATATAAATAGAAACTTCCAAATGTCATTCTAAATTCACCTGTTGCTGGAGCAGAACCAATAGAACCTAGTAATAATCCAATGGCTGCAGCGATAAAACCTTTATATAAAGATTTTCCACTTAATACACCAACCATACTAAGTCCAAATATCCCAAGAATAAATAGTTCAGCAGACCCTAACTTTAAAATAAGATCTCTTGCGAAAACTATAAAAGCAGATAAAATTATTGCTCCTAATAATCCACCAATTAAAGATGCAGCGAAAGCTGCTCCTAGAGCTCTTGCTGCTTCACCCTTTTGTGATAGTGGATATCCATCTAAAACCGTTGCTTGTGATGCAGATGAACCAGGTATTCCCATAAGTACTGATGTGAAAGTATCTGATGTTGGAACAACTGCAACCATTCCAATCAACATTGCTAAAGCTGATGTTGTATCCATTCCATAAAGAAAAGGTAACATTATTGAGAATCCTACAATCCCCCCTAGTCCAGGTAATATACCAACGATAATACCTAACATAACACCACCAAAGAGATATAGCATATGTTGAACTTGCATTAATTCCATAAATGCACTTATCAAGGTATCAAATGCCATAGATTATCCTTTCTGTAGTTAATAACTACTATTTAATTTATAAAGAAGATTAACATCATAGGCTGTCGTGAAACTTGCAGAAAAAATAAAAAAGCCACTATCAAAAAAAGATAGTGGCTAAAAGAGTCAGTAAGAGAATTTTTTTAGTTATTTCTTACATATTTTGCATATTTAAGTAAGGCACCTAATCTATATAATAGGTGTACAAATTTACAATATGGCATAATCAAAAAGAAAGCCAAAACAAAACCTAAGTGGATGCATAATAGTGAAGGCATCCATGCCCCATCTCTAAGCACTAATAGCAATAAACCTGTTATATTAACTAAGGCTAACATTGCAATAAAAGAGTAATCCATTCCAAGAAGTTTTTGTGACATTGGAATTGGATCTGCTTTGATTTTAATATATGTTAAACCAATACATCCTATTACCATTAAAATACCACCTAATGTTCCTGTTATAACCACTAAAGAATCAAAGTCATAAGGCGCATGAAGTCCTAAAAAGTGATGATAAATAGCAGCCAGTGTTGTAGAGATTAGTGTTAAGATAAATCCATACATAACTGCATGGTGAAACCATTTTCTAGAATGTCCAAATCTATCATCAATATGATTACATCCATGACCATTATCTCCACCATCAAGATGTTTTAAAGTTGCTGCTGCACCCATTGCATATTTCCAAAGTGATAAATCAGCTAATTCAGACATTTTATCCCCATTTTCTGTCCAAAATCTTCTAAAACCAACAATAAAAGCTACAATTACATGAAAGAAAATCAAACCTGAAACTAAAGTCATAATTTCATATGGAATTACTTTAAAAAAAGATCCCTTTCCATCATAAGCTGTAAAAAGTGAATCTGCACTGTTAAAATATGCTCCTGCAATAAACAATAAACCTATACAAATGGCAATTAGTATACTTACAACTGTTCCATTTTTTGCAAATAATTTTCCTAAAATATTAGGAAATGCATATTGAATATATGAATCAACCCTTAACTCTGAAAATGTTTTTGGTATATTTAAGTCAAATTCATGTGGTGGTGCATATTGACAACCGTGGTAACACCCTTTACAGTTGTGACAAAGATTTGATAAATAATTTAATGTTGGCTTATCAAAGGTTCTAAACTGTGTGATTTGAGGAAATACCGGACATAAAGTTTCACAATACCTACAGGCATTACATATCTCCATAGCTCTACTAGCATCTTTTAATCTTAATATACTATTTTCATTACTAAACATTTGCTGCTCCTTTACCTGCAATTCTTCCAAAAACTCCGCCAATAGTCATCCCTATACCTGCAAGATATCCTTGGCTTAAAATATTTCCTGCAACCATTTCTCCTGTTGCAAATAAGTTTGTCATTGGTTTTCCATCTTCCATATACACTCTTGCATCTTTATCAATTTTTACACCAAGATAAGTAAAAGTAACACCAGGTCTTAATGTATAACCATAATATGGAGGAGTATCAATTCTTCTAGCCCAGTGAGTTTTATTTACTTCTAATCCTTTGGTTACACAATCATCTAGTTTAGTTAAATCAAACTCTCCATCAACAACTGCACCATTAAATTCATCTACTGTTTTGATAACTTGTTCTATAGGCAAATTTAATTTTTTGGCTAACTCTTCTAAAGTATCTGCTTTAGTTGGTTCAAATACAGAAGGCATAAATAGATCAAAACTTTTACTATCAATGATTACATGTCCCACTTGATTTGGCTGAGAAGCAACTAATCTTCCCCAAATTGCATATCTTTTAGGCCAAAAATCTTCACCCTCATCATAAAATCTTTTTCCCTCATCATTTAAAACAATACCAAAAGGAACACAATCAAGTCTTGTTACAATTCCTCCATCATATAAAGGAGCTCTTCCATCAACTGCAACAGCATGACCTTGCTCCTCTTTTCCAACTTTTTGAACCCCTTGAGTTAAAAGTGATTTTAAAACTTTTCCTTGATTAAATTTAGTTCCTCTAATTAAAAAGTTTTTAGAGTGTTCTCCCCACGCTTCTCTAAGCCATTCTCTATTTGATTCAAAACCACCACTTGCAGCTATATATGCATCTGCTTTAAATTTTTTTATCTCACCATTTGGTAGTTTAACTTCTAAAAATTCAACTTCATTATTCAGTAGTTTTACATTTAAAACTTCATGCTCATATAAAACATCAACTCCTAAATCTTGTGCAATTTGATATTCTCTGTTTACTAAAGTTTTCCCACCACCTAAAAAGAAGGCATTTGTTCTTGATAAACTAAGTGTTCCTTTTAAACTTGGTTGAAAATTGATACCAAGATTTTCCATCCAATAATATAAATCAACTGAACTTTTTATAGTCAAAGTTGCTAACTCTTCATTGGTTTCACCCTTTGTTACTTTAAGTAAATCTTCATAATATTCTTCAAAAGGGTAGTTTTCAACTAATGTTTTTGTTGGTTTAGGATGGTAAGTTCTCATATTTCTTGTGTGTTGAGAATTTCCCCCTCTCCACTCTTTTGGTGAAGATTCAAGCATTGTTACCTTTGCTCCATTTTGAGCTGCTGATATTGCTGCACATAGTGCAGCATTACCACCACCAATTACTATGACTTTTTTCATAGACATCTCCTTGAAAATTTTATAATCGAATTTTAGCTTAAAGCTATATATAAGTCAAATTCATATATATTATGAATTGATAACTTTTTTGCATAAATAAAAGAGGGGTAAAAAATGAAGATTACAATAGATGATTTAGAGGCTTTTATTGCTGTTGCTGATTTTGAAAGTTTTAATTTGGCAGCAAATGAGTTGGGAATTACTCAACCAGCATTATCAAGACGTATAAAAAAACTTGAAGATACTTTAGGTGCTAAACTTTTAGATAGAACAACAAGAAAAATAAGCGTTAGTATAGTCGGAGAAGAGTTTATTATAGAAGCTAGAAGAATGCTTGAAGAGTTTACTAAATCAATAGATGATGTACAAGAGTTGATAAAAACAAGAACAGGTTCTATTTCATTAACTACAAATATGTCAGTTGCTACTTCTATCTTACCAGATATTGTTTATGACTTTAAGAATACAAATCCAAATATTCGTCTGAGAATTAGTCAAGATTCTAGTCCAGAAGCTATAAAAAAAGTTTTAAGAAGAGAGTGTGAATTTGCAATTGCGCAGTATAGTCAAGATGATCCCAATATAGAATTTGAACCTTTGATTAATGATGGTTTTGTAATGATTTGTAATAAAAATCATCCTTTAGCAAAAAAGAAAAAAATAGATTGGAAAGATTTTGATTCCCATAACTTTTTAAAATTAGGTTCAAATAGTAGAACAATGAATATTTTAAAAAATGAATTAGGTGAAAAAATAGATTATTTAAAAGGTGATATTGAGGTTGATCAATTTAGTGCTCTAATAGGACTAGTAGAAAAAAATTTAGGAGTTTCTGCAATACCATCTTTAGCAAAATTTAAAAGACCTGAAAATGATATTATTACGCGTCCAATCAATAACCCTACTGTAACTAGAATGCTTGGAATAATCACCTATAAAGGTCGTTCTTTATCCCCTGCAAGTAAAGTTTTTTGTGATTTAATAAAAGAAAAAATAAGAGTTTTAGGGGAATAAAATATAAGGTAAAGTCAAAATAGACTTTACCTATATGTATTAGAATCTAACATTATAATTTTTTGTAAGCCAATCTTTTACCCATTGTTTATCATCTTTACGAATATTAGTTCCCATATCTTTTAATTTTTTAGCTTTTTCACCAACTGATTGGTCATATAAACCTAAATTTTTTGTTTTTAGTCTTCTAAAATTATCATTAGCTAAGACTTTTTTTACTGCATTTTTATATGTTTCTAACACATCTTCTGAAACACCTTTTGGAAGAAAAATCATTTTTTGAGCAGAAAAACCAGCTACGAAGAAACTTTTCCATGCTCTAAAAGCAGTATCTTCTGAAGGTTTTTTACCATAAAATGTTTCATATACTTCACCAAAATGTGGTAAATGAGGGAATGTTGGGTCTCTTTGTAACTTACCATTTTCATCTAAAACTCCCCAAGAAAATAGAGGAATTATATTTCCATTTTTTATAGTTGGTACAACATTTTTAATGTATGAAGTACTTGTTTGATAATCAATAGTAGTTTCACCTCTTAAAAATGCTAATCTACCTGATTTTCTACCTTTCATACCAAAAATTGGTTCCACATCTAAACCTAAAATATCAAAAGCTAAAAGTGGAATTATGTCTAAAGATGTTGCTCCTTGTGAACCAAACTTCAATGTTGTTTTCAAATTTTTTAAATCTTCAATATTTTTAACTCCAAGGCTTGATGGGATATAAACTACTCCTCCTGTTGGAGAACCTAGAACAACTTCCCAATCATTATAATCATATCTTACTCTTTTGTCATCAAGTAAATATGGAAATTGAGTAGACCCAGATGAACCAAAAATAGTTAGACCATCTTTTGTTGCTCTTTGTGCAAAAAAGTTAGCACCTTTTGTTGAACCACCTCCAGGCATATTTTTTACTACAACTACTGGATTTCCTGGTAGTGCTTCTGATAATAAAGGTGCATAAAATCTTGCCCATTTATCTGAACCACCACCTGCTTTAAATGGTATTATCCATTCTATAGTTTTTCCCTCAAAGTCAACCTCTTTTGCACTAACAACATTTAGTAGTAATCCTGCTGCTAGTCCTAGTTTCATTAATGACTTAATAAATTTCATTTTTCACTCCTTATTTAGTTTCAAAAGAAGATTAACATTGAATTCTGTCATGAAACTTGCATTTATATAAAACTATAAATTAATTCTATAACCTATACCTTGATAATTGGTTAAAATGTTTTGTGGAATTTTTTTCTTTAAATTTTTGATAAATAATCTAACTGCATTGATTGTTTTAGAATCAGAATCTTTCCATAAAAGATTAAACATCTCATCATATGTAATTATATTCTTTTTAGTAAGTATATTTTTTAAAAATAGTGCTTCTCTATTAGTTAAAGTATAATTAGAAGTTTTACCTTTTATAACTGAGTTGTTTTCATCAAAGTAAAAATCATTTGAAAGTTTATAAAGTTTTTTCTTGTTTAATAGTGAGATGAATATATCTAAATTATTTATTAGATCATCTTCATTTGATAGATTCTTTATCTCCAGTTCAATTGAATCTGAGTTATTATAATTTTTTATAGAGATATTATCATTATATTTTTCTTCTAAGAAAAGGATTTTATCAATATCTACTTCTTTTACAATTATTTTCATCTATATTTCTCCTTATATTAGTTAAAGAAAAATAGCATTATTAACTTTCTTGAACCTTGCAAAAAGATAAAAAAATTGGTGTTACATTTTTGTCAAGTTGCAAGTTTCGTGACAGACTCCAATGTTAGTATCAATTCGTCAAAAAACAAGGAGAGTGAAGTTATGACAAAGATAATTAAAAGAAGTCTAATTGCAACAGTTGCATTAGCATCGGTTTCTACGTATTCTTTTGGAGCTAATTCTTTAGCAGAAGCTTTTACAAATGGTAAAATAAAAGGGGAAGTTAAGTCATATTATTTTAATGAGGATTATGATTCTGCAAAATCTTCAGATAATAATATTTGGGTAAATGGTGCTAAGTTAAATTATGTAACAGATAGTTTTAATGGTTTTAAATTAGGTACTACATTTCAAACTTCTCATGTGGGAAGTATTGATGATCCTGCAAAAAAGCAAGCTAAGACAATGGATGGATCAGGGTCTGTTTTATCTGAAGCTTATTTAGAGTATAAAATCAGCAATACTAAATTTAAAGGTGGTAGACAATTTATATCTTTACCATTAATTAAAGGTTCTGGTTCAAGACTTATTAAAGAGTCATTTGAAGGGTATTTTTTAACAAATACTGATATTCCTGATACCTTAGTATCTTTAGGAAAAGTTACAAAATATCAGACAAGAACAGATAGTGTTACAAAAACGACAAATGCAGCTTCTTTTACTAATACAGATGCAAATGCAGGAGATGTTGGGGGATTTAATAAGATTGGAACAGATGGAGCAGTTTCATTATATATCAAAAACAATTCAATAGAAAATTTACCAATACAAGTTCATTATGTTGATTTTATTGATGAGGTAAAAGATTTATATCTTGATGCAACATATAAGTTTGGTGGAGAATATAAACCATTTATTGCTGCACAATATTATAACTCAAATTATGATTCATCAGCTACTAGTGATAGTTCAATGGTAGGATATAAAATAGGAGCTACACTTTTTGGCATCAATTTTCATACATCTTATACATCAACTGATGATAAGGGTAATGTAAACAGAGGTATTGGTGAAGCTGCAACTGCATCATTTACATCTTCAACATCTACTACAGGTAATTATACAGCAGGTACAGACTCTTGGCAAATAGGAGCAAAAAAGAAATTTGGGAATCTTTCTGCTAAATTAACTTATACAAATAGTGACTCTTTATTAGAAAAAAATGATTTAGAGCAAACATATCTTGGTTTAAAGTATAAATTTACAGGTTCATTGAAAAACTTAGCAGTATCAGCAGAATATACAATATATGAGTATGGTAAGGGAAATGAGTCTAAAGATAAAAACGAATTAAGAACAAAATTGATTTATTCATTTTAAGAATGAAATTTACGAAATTAGTGCGAACTTACAAAGAGACTTTAATGTCTCTTTGGTACATTAAGAGTATCTAATTTTTCAGAAGAGATAATAATTCCATCTTCATCAGCATATATAAAATCCCCCTCATTAAAACAAACATTACCAAAAGTTAACTCTATGCCTCTTTGTGATGAAGTTTCTTCAAAATTTCTTAATGGACAAGTTCCTATTGCATATAATCCTATATTAATTTTTCTTGTTTCATCTATATCTCTGACATATCCATTTATAATCAATGCTTGATAGTTGTTTTTTTCTGCATATGAAGATAATATATCTCCAACAATTCCAAAATAAGCTTTTTCTACATCTACTACTACTATTTTATTGTTTCCTGGAATATTTTTTAACAAATCTATTAAATCCCAGTTACTTTTATCTAGTTTTATAGTAGTAATTTGTCCCCAAAAACCTTTTTTACCACCATAAGATTTAAAATCAGGGGATAACACTTGAATTTTTTTATTTTGATTCATGTCACATAAATCAGCTGTTTTATAGTACACATTAAGTCCTTTAATTTTTTTGCAATGATACATAATGTGTCTGTCACTAAACTTGCATTCTATAGTAGCGATTGATTTAAAAAGTTTTTTGTATAGCTTTTAATATAAAGTAAAAGTATCTAAAAAATTAGATACTTTATAATAAGTCTGATAATTTAGAGGATAAGTTTAATAATTCTTCTTTTTCATTTAAGCCATCAATAAATCTTTGTGGGATATTTTCAAAGCCAACTTGCGCACCTATTAGTGCTCCTGTTAAAATAGCTCTTGCTTGGTTTTGACCTCCACCATTTATAGCGTGTAAAACTCCACTTTCAAAATCATCTTTAAATCTAGCTGCTAAATAATAACTAGCTGGTAGTATATGGTAAATAGCGCAAGGCATCCCATATACAAGTGACACTTTCCAAGCTGGTTCTATTTTTATATCTTTATCCTCAGCTGCTTGTGCCATAAATGAAGGTGAAAGTAGAGCATCAGGTGAAGCAAAAAGTCCAATATTTGAAGGGTCTTTACTCCCAGGTTTTGGTGGCTGGAAGTTATCAGAGGTAACAGCATGAAAAGGTAAATCTCCATTTTTAACTAGTTTCATTAGTTTTGCAGAGATTTTTTTATCTAGTTTTTCTCCTTGGATAAGTTGAGCTAAAACAGCTCCATATGCTACTGTCATAGAACCTATTATATCATCAACTTGAGTTAAAAAAGTGTTATGAGAGATAGATTTTGCAAGTTCTTTTGGCTCATATGCATATCTAATAGCAAGGGCAAGTGTTCTTTCTATTGCTTCTGTTGTATCAGCACGACTTCCAACCTTATCCCACGGAAGGTTTTGCTCAACTCTTTGTCTATATACTTCCCTAATAGATTGGGAAGTGTATCCACCAACTCCATGGGTAGGGATACCATCAATTTTGGTAAATAAATCCTCATCAAGTTTTTTACAAAAATCCTCTTGATTGTATCCATTATTATCTAATATTGATTGAACCATAAGTTTTAGTATATATCCAGCTTGAGATAAATCACCAGCTTTTTGATTTTCATGGTATCTTCCTTTTTTAGGATTTGTATAATCACTTATCCACGTACCATAATCTTTGTGTTGCTCCTCCAAGTCATAATACCAATGACACCCCAAAGCCAAAGCATCTCCAATAAATGCTCCAATAAGTGCTCCTTTAGCTCTATCTTGTTTTGAAATACTCATAATACCTCCTTGGTAATTTTTATAAAATATTAATCCTCATTATTCAAACCATTATGAAGTTTTCTTATTGTTTCATAATCATCTTTTCTAAAATAGGTTAATATCTCTATAACCTCTTCTCTTGTTCTTCCTAGATTTAGAAGAGTTTCTGCACCTAATCTTAGACTTCCTTCTGATGATTCTGGCATAGCCCACGAAGCACCATGACTTAGAAGTGCATCTCTTGTTTTCATATTTTTTGTTCTTGATAAGATTCTCAAACTTGGAAATTGATTTCTTATATGTGAAACAATTTTTGATGAAGTATGATGACTATCAACAGTGACAATAACTGCTTGCGCTTTTTCTAAACCTATTTGGGATAAAAAGTCAAGATTACTTAACTCTCCATAATAAACAGCTCTTCCCTCTTTTTGACCAAGTTCTACTCTTTGGGGATCTATATCAAAAGCTACAAAAGGCACATTTGCATGGTTTAACATCGTTGCAACAAGTCTTCCAACTCTTCCATAACCTGCTATTATAACTCCTTCCCATTCATCATTTGGGACATAAGCAGACTTAATCTCAATAGGAGTTGTATCAAATTTAATTGATAGTTTCTCACTTATATTTACAACAATAGGAGTGATTAACATACTAAATGAGATGATTGTAACTGCTGCAACAAACATCTCATCTGAGATAACACCTAAAGCTTTGGCTGCTCCAAAAACAACAAATCCAAACTCTCCACTTTGAGCTAATAAAAAAGAAACAGAGATAGCAGTTGATCGTTTATATCCCATAAAAAGCATAATTGAAAATAAAACTACAATTTTTATACCCATAATCACAACTAAATGTTGAACTAAAATCAAAGGGTCGTTTAGCATAGCTTTTAAGTCAATTGACATCCCCACTGCTACAAAAAATAGGGTCATCAAGATACCTTTATATGGTTCTACATGAGCTTGTATTTGGTAATGGTACCTTGAACTTGATAAAATCATACCCATAATAAATGCACCCAATGCCATAGATAAACCTGCATGTTCCATTGCCCAAGCTGCAAATACAACTGATAAAATTACAGAAAAAAAGAATGCATCTTTGTTTTGATTTCTTGCTAAATAATCCAATACTTTAGGTATCACAAATTTTCCAAGAATAAGTAAAAGTAAAATAAGTGCTACAGCGATTGAAATTTGTTGCCATAGGGGATGACCATCTGTTAGATTTCCTTTATCAGCTAATATTGGAACAAGTGCCAATAGAGGTACAACTGCTAAATCTTGCATCAATAAAATAGAAAAACTACTTTTACCCATAGGGGAATAAAGCTCCCCCTTCTCTTGTAAAATCTGCATAACAAAAGCAGTTGAAGAAAGAGCAAAGGTTAAACCAACTAATATGGCAACTTGCCATGAGCTAGAATAAAAAACAGAATATAAAAATATAAAAAATCCAGAAACTAAAATCTGAGCACTACCAAGACCAAAAACCTCTTTTCTCATACTCCATAGTTTTTTTGGTTGCATCTCTAAGCCAATTACAAAAAGTAGTAATACCACTCCAAACTCAGTAATATGACGAACCGCTTCAACTTTGTCAGTTAAGATTGGTCCAGGTGAATAAGGTCCTACAATAACCCCTGCGACTAACAAGCCTAAAATACTACCCAAACCTAAATATTTTGATAGGGTAATTAACACTGTAGCAACAACAATTAAATACAAGGTTGAATTTAGTAGTTCAGCATTTGTCATTGTAATCCTTAAATAAAGTAATTTATAATTAATATCAATATTATATTCTACTAAATAATAATAAAGAAATGATTAGAGATGTTTTAAAATATATAAGAAACTTCAAAATAATAATATTGTTATATTACCAGATTAACTGGTAATATAATGAAAGTCAGAATTTATTTTTTATTAATGTTTAAGTACATATGAATAATATCAAGTGAAGCTGGTGTAATACCCGAAATCTCACTTGCATTAAATAATGTAGGGGGTCTGAATTTTTCAAGTTTTTCTACTACTTCATTTGATAATCCAGGGATTGATTTGTAATCAAAATTTTCTGGGATTTTCATTTGAAGCATTTTTTTCATTTTTTCTATTTGTTTTAGTTGTTTTGCTACATATCTATAATATTTTGCTTCTATGATAATTTGCTCTTTTAGATAATCTTCTATATGGGCTAAACTTGGAACTAGTTTATCAAATTTTTCTTTATCTACTGTACTTCTTCCGACGATGTCTATTAGAAGAGATCTGTCTTTGATTCTTTCTTCACCTAAGCTTTCTAGTAGTTCTAGATTCTCTTTTTTTGAAGTAAACCATTCATTCGCCATAAAATCAATTGCTTCTTGTATAACTTGCTTTTTATGTTCAACTTTTGCCATTTGTTCATCAGTGATTAATCCCAACTGGTGACCATAGTGTGAAAGTCTCATATCGGCGCTTTCTTCTCTTAGAAGAAGTCTATATTCAGCTCGGCTTGTAAACATTCTATATGGTTCATTTGTACCTTTTGTAACCAAATCATCGATTAAAACACCAATATATGCTTCATCTCGTCTAAGTACAAAAGGTTCTTTCCCATCTATTGCTAAACAAGCATTTATCCCTGCCATAAGTCCTTGTGATGCTGCTTCTTCATAACCTGTTGTTGCATTTATTTGACCTGCATTGTAAAGGTTATTTATCTTTTTTGTTTCTAATGTATGTTTTAGCTCTGTTGGGTCAACATAATCATACTCGATAGCATATCCATATCTTATGATTTTTGCATTTTCAAGCCCATCAATAGAGTGTATCATCTCTTTTTGTACATCTATTGGAAGAGAAGTTGAAAGTCCATTTATATAGTATTCTGTTTTCATAGCTGTTTGTGGCTCTAAAAATAGTTGATGTCTTTCTCTTTCACTAAATCTATTGATTTTGTCTTCAATACTTGGACAATATCTTGGACCTCTTCCTTCTATTTGACCTGTAAACATTGGAGCTCTATGGAAGTTACTAGAGATTTTATCGTGTGTTTTTAGGTTTGTGTATGTTATGTAACATGGGTGTTGTGTAGGGTTAAAACTACTTTTATCTGTTCTAAATGAAAAAGGTGTAGGTTTTTCATCTCCACCATGCTCTTCCATAACATCAAAGTTAATAGAACTTGCATCTATTCTTGCTGGTGTTCCTGTTTTAAGTCTTCCAACATTTAACCCTAACTCTTTTAATTGTATAGATAGAGTTGAAGAGGGTAATTCCCATGCTCTTCCTGCATCATATTTATTTTCACCAATATGAATAAGTCCTCTCATAAAAGTTCCTGTTGTAAGGATAACTTTTTTTGCTTTGAACTCTTCACCTAGTTTTGTTTTTACACCATAAACTGTATTGTCTTCAACTATTAATGAACTTACTTCATCTTGATAAACTTCAAGATTTGGTGTATTGTGACAAACTTTTCTCATATAAGTTCTATATTTGTCCATATCTATTTGAGCACGGCTTCCTTGTACTGCTGCCCCTTTTGAAGCGTTTAGTACTCTAAATTGAATACCAGCACTATCCGTACAAAGTCCCATCTCTCCACCAATTGCATCAAGTTCTCTAACTAAGTGACCTTTAGCAAGTCCACCAATAGCAGGGTTACAACTAGCAGCTCCTATTTGCTCTACTAACATAGTTATAAGTAGGGTTTTTTTACCCATTCTTGCAGCAGCTAATGAGGCTTCTATACCTGCATGACCACCACCTACGACTACTACATCATATTCCATAAATTTCCTTTTTATAAAAACCTATATTCTAAATTTTGCAATATATTTGAAATATGCCTTGATTTAAAATGATTGGCTTTTTTTGTTTTATTTAAGAGGAAATTTCTTAGATAAATGTTTTCTTCCACTTATCTAAGAAATTTACAGATTCATTAAAATTAGCTTCTTAATAATTTTTCGGTATTATACCAAATTATTAAAAAATTACAAAGAATAATTTATTTCTATTTTTAGCAAAATTTATTTTTGCGTTATAAAAGAAGTTATAACAACTCAGTTCCCCGTTAAATGGGACATTTAAAAAGGATTTTTTTGTTTACAGGTTTGATTCGAGAGATGGCTGAGGTAATCAGTTTTAAAAACAATTTTCTTACACTAAAAGCAAAATATAAAGCAAAAATTGGAGACTCAATTGCAGTAAATGGAGCTTGTTTAACTGTTGTTAGATTTACAAGTGATACTTTTACTGTTGAGCTTTCACCAGAATCTCAAAAAATCTTAGCAATGGAAAACTATAGAGGAAAAGTTCATATAGAACCAGCAATGATGATGGGTGATAGATTTGAAGGTCATATTGTCCAAGGTCATGTGGACTGTTTAGGTACAATAAAGTCCATAAAAAACAATGGAAACTCAACAGATTATATAATCTCATTGCCAAGTGAATATTCAAAATATATTATTCCAAAAGGAAGTGTCACTATAGATGGAGTATCATTAACTGTAAATGAAGTTATGAAAGATTCATTTAGACTTACAATTATTCCCCACACTATTGATAACACTTTATTTAAAACTTACAAAGTGGGTTCAAAAGTAAATCTAGAAACAGATATGTTTGCTAGATATATTTATAACATGTTTAAAGGGAAAGATGAGGGATTGACTTGGGATAAAGTTGATTCAATTATGGCTTCGTATTGATATCATTTTTTCTATAAATAAAAAAGTTTTCCTCTTTTAGTACATGTGCATAGGGTTGGATTAGAGCTTCTTGCATATCTTGCATTTTTGTTATGGATAATACTTTCCCAACTTTAAGCCCTTCAAAGAAGATATTATCCATACCTGAGGTTATAACTTCATCCCCTTCATTTACTTCATAAATTATAGGGATGTATTTTATTTTTAAAAGACCTTGTTTCCCTGATGCATGAATGATTCCAGGGGCTTTATTATCTCCTATAAAAACTGCATAGTTACATTTTTCATTTCCATTTAATAAAGCTTTTGCTTTGTTGTTGTCATTTACTACAATACCCGCAGCATAGTTTTTAGAAATAAGACCTAAAATTTTACTATCTTCCATTGTGTAATCTAACCACACTTTGGTAAAATCATCAAAAGAGATATAAGAAAGTACATGGGAAAAAGTAACTTTTTCTTCGTACTCTTTTTCTACACCGAGATTTTCTTTTATATTATTTAGTCTGTTATTTGCTGATTGGTATAAGATTTTATAAGTTTTTAAATCTGCATTTTCTTTTTGCAGAGTTTGAATAGTTGTTACTTGATAAAAATATTTTTGAGTTGTATTTACAATCGATATTGAAGTATCAATATAAAACTTTTTTATCGATGTAAATGGATTAAAATTTGTTGCAATAACTTTGTCTAGTTCAAAAACATATCCTAAGCTAACTGCAACAAAAACAAGAAAAAAAATGAATTTATTCATTTGTAATTAATTTTAGTAAATCATCCTGATCTAAAACATTACTTGTACCATAAGCAACAGCTAATAATGGCTCTTCGGCAACTTTTACAGGTAGTTTGATAATATCTGAAAGATATTTATCTAAACCTCTAATTAAAGCACCACCACCAGTTAAGATAACACCATTATCTACAATATCTCCTGCTAAATCAGGTGGCATATCTTCTAACACTGATCTTACTGCTGAAACAATCTCTCTTAGAGGTTCTTTTATAGCTGTTCTAACCCCTTCACTTCCTAATTCAATTGTTGAAAGTAAACCAGAGTTATCTCTACCTTTTACTTTGATTTTTAATTCTTGGTCTTGTTTGATAGCTGAACCTATTTCAATTTTGATATTTTCTGCTGTTCTTTCCCCAATATATAAGTTATAGTTTTGTCTTACATATTCCATAATTGATTTGTCAAATTTATCACCAGCTACTTTTATTGATTTACTTAGTACTAATCCACCAAGAGAAGTTACACCAATCTCAGTTGTACCACCACCAATATCAACAACTACATAACCAGATGGATCAGCAACAGGAATACCAGCACCAATAGCAGCTGCCATTGGTTCTTCTACAAGAAATACTTCTCTTGCCCCTGCACTTAGTGCTGATTCTTTTACTGCTTTTCTTTCAACTTGTGTAATACCAAAAGGGATACAGATAATTATTCTTGGTCTGATAAACGATTTTCTAGCATGAGCTTTTTCGATAAAATATCTAATCATCATCTCTGTCATTTCAAAGTCAGCAATAACACCATCTTTCATAGGACGTACCGCTTGAATATTAAGTGGTGTTTTACCAATCATTTGTTTAGCTTCTTGCCCAACTGCTAAAATCTTATCTTTTCCATATCTATTACTTTGTACTGCTACAACTGAAGGTTCATTTATAATGATACCTTTTCCTTTTACTGACACAATTGTATTTGCAGTACCTAAATCTATCGCCATATCATTAGAAAATAGACCAATTAATTTATCAAACAACATATCAAATCCTCTTTAAGCTATTTTAGGTTCTTTTTTTAATGTAACAACCTCTTTTGTGATAGTTACAGTTTTATCTTTATAAGATGGAAGGTCGTACATAATATCAAGCATAATATCTTCTAAAATTGATCTTAACCCTCTTGCTCCAGTTTTTCTTTCAATTGCTAATTTTGCAACCTCTTTTAGAGCATCTTTTTCAAATTCTAATTTTACACCATCAAGATTGAAAAGTTTGATGTATTGTTTAACCAAAGCATTTTTAGGTTCAGTTAAAATATGTACCATATCATCTTCACTAATTTCGTTTAATGTTGCTATCATATGAAGTCTTCCTATAAGTTCAGGAATAAGTCCATATTTTACTAAATCATGAGCTTCAACATCAGAGATTATGGCATCATCAGTTTTGCTTTTTTTCTCTTGATTAAAACCTAAAACATTTCCACCTTTTTTCTTTTTGATGATATCTTCAAGACCATCAAAAGCTCCACCGCAAATAAATAAAATATTTGTTGTATCAACTTGTATAGCATCTTGACCTGGGTGTTTTCTTCCACCTTTTGGTGGAACATTTACGATTGAACCCTCTACTATTTTAAGTAGTGCTTGTTGAACACCTTCCCCTGATACATCTCTTGTAATAGATCTGTTTTCACTCATACGTGCTACTTTATCAACTTCATCTATAAAGATAATACCCGTTTCAGCTTTTTTTACATCACCATTTGCTGCTTGTAAAAGTCTTGTAACAACATTTTCAACATCATCCCCAACATATCCAGCTTCTGTTAAACTTGTAGCATCTGCAATCGCTAAAGGAACATCAAGATATTTTGCTATTGTTTGAGCTAGTAATGTTTTACCAGAACCAGTAGGTCCTATTAGAAGAACATTTGATTTATTGATTTCTGTATCATCATCTTCAAGTTCATCTTTTCTAAAGATTCTTTTATAGTGGTTATATACTGCAACAGATAAAACTTTTTTTGCTCTATTTTGACCAACTACATAATCATCTAAAATCTCTTTTAATTGTGCAGGGGTTCTTAACTCTAGTTCTTTTGTTATCTCTTCAGAAGAATACTCTTCCTCATCATCAGATTTTGATCCTGTCATAATTTCGTAAGCTGCATTTACGCAAGCTTTACAAATGCAAGCATTATCTCCTGATATTATTGGATTCTCATTAGAGTCAGGAGATCCACAAAAATCACATTCTAATTTACTCATATAAAAAATTTCTCCTATTTTCTATTAAAAGGTATGCCTCTTTTAGTATTTAGCACAAAGTTTGCTAACTCTAAAACATATCTATTATCATTTGTTTCAATAAGCTCTTTTGCTACATCTGAAATAGGATTCCCTGATTCAAAAATAGCTTTATACGCTTTTTTAATTTCATCTATGTCACTTCTATTCTCAAGTCTTCTTCTAAGACCATTTAAGTTTAGACCTCTTAAAACAGCACGATTTCCTTCTGCTAAACAAAAAGGTGGAATATCTTGGGTAAGAACTGAACCACCTGCAATCATAACATTTGATCCGATTTTACAAAACTGATGAACTGGTGTTAATCCACCAATTACTACATTGTCATCTATTTCTACATGACCTGCAAGTGTTGCTACGTTTGCAAAAATGCAATTATTTCCAACTATTACATCGTGTGCAACGTGTGTATATCCCATAAATAGGTTATTGTCTCCTATTTTCGTTATAGAACCACCACCTTGTGTTCCTGGATTAAACAAAGTATATTCTCTAATTTTATTATTGTTTCCAATAACAAGTTCTACATCTTCTCCACCAAATTTCAAATCTTGTGGAATTGAACCAAGTGTTGCATGAGAAAAAATCTGATTGTTTTCTCCAATAGTTGTTTTCCCTTCGATTAGTGTGTGACTTGCAATTGTAGTACCATTGCCAATTTTTACATCTTTGCCAATAACCGTATATGCACCAATTGTGATATCATCTCCAAGTTGTGCTCCATCTTCAATAATAGCTGTTTTGTGAATATTATTCATTCGATTAAACTTTATTTATCAACTATCATAGCTTTTAGTTCTGCTTCAGCAACTAAGGCATCATCTACATAAGCTTTACCATCAAGAACGATTAGCGTTCCTCTTAATTTTTTGATTTCTATTCTATATTCTAATTTGTCACCAGGTTTAACAGGACTTCTAAATTTAGCTTTATCAATACTCATAAAATATATAACTTTTTTAGCTAATTCCTCTTTTGATAGGTCATTGCTTTTTAGTGCTAAAACTCCACCAGCTTGTGCCATACCTTCAAGGATTAATACTCCTGGATAGATTGGATGACCTGGGAAGTGTCCCATAAATGCAGGCTCACTAATTGAGATATTTTTGTATCCAATTACAGATTTTCCTTTTTCCATCTCTGTTATTCTATCTACTAATAAAAAAGGGTATCTATGTGGTAAAATATCTTGAATTTCCATTACATCTAACATTCTTATATTCCTATGTCTGTTTTAAAAATCATATATTTTATCCAAAACAAAATTAGTTTTGAATTATTTTTGCAACATTTTGAGAGCTACTATATTTTAAATACTCTCTTAATACTGAAACCTTTTTTGAAAACTCTTTTCTATCCATGTTTTGATACTCTTCATATAAGTTCTCTACTGTAACATCTTCTTGTAAAAATTCTTTATGAATAATATCTTTACCCATTTTTTCAAAAAATATATTAGATAGACCAATATATGGAAGTTTTACAAATTTTCTACCTATAAAATAATCTAGCTTTTTTGCAATATAACAAAGGGTAAAAGGGGTACCAATCAAAGCAGTTTCTAGTGTAGCAGTACCTGAACAAATAAATCCAAATTCTGCTTCATAAATCTCTTTATGAGCATCGTTTGAAATTTTAAAATTTTCTAAATTTCCATAAGTTTTTTTTATATATTCTTTATCAAATTTAGAAGGAATAATCAAAACATGTTCTTTGTTTTTTATTTTAGAGCTTAGTTGTCTAAAAATTGGCATAAGATTTGTAATCTCTGTTTTTCTACTTCCTGGCATATAAACAATTTTGCCACTATTTGTAAGTTCTTGTTTAAAATCTTTTATCTCATCTAAAAGTGGATGTCCCACATAAGTGATTTTATTTTTATCATTGTAGATTTCACTTTCAAAAGGGATAATAGAACAAAGTTTATCACAATACTTTTCTAGCTTTTCAACTCTTTTTCTTTTCCAAGCCCAAGCTTGAGGTAAAATATAATAAATAATCTCTTTATTTGGATATGTTTGACGAAGTTTTTTTGCTAAAGGTAGATTAAATCCTGAACTATCCATCAATAAAACTTTGTCACAATCTCTAGCTAGTTCAACTAACTCATCTCTTAGTTTAAAAAAGAATCTTATCTTTTTTAGGGCATCAACAAATCCCATAATAGCAAGATGTGAAAGGTCATAAAGGGGAGTTCCTAACTCTTTGTCAAAAACTCCTTTTAGTTCTATATTTTTATCTAAATGTTTTACAAGTTCTTTTAAATGGATATTTGATGAAGTTTCAAGTGCACTTACTAAAAGCTTCATATAATTACTTCTTTTACATCTTCATAAACAATAGAATCTATTTCAAATTCATATTTACCATCTATTACTTCATCTACAACTACAATTGTTGACAAACCATAAGGATTGTTTGTAACTTTATCTCTAATATTTAGTTCTGATTCAAAAGTTGGTGGATTAAACATCAAATCTTTTACACTTCTATAGGTACTATTTCCTATTTCATTAAATCTTGTAAGAGGTAAAATCTTTACTTCGTCTCTATTTAGATAGTAAATTTCATCTTTATCATAGATGATTCTTCCATTTGTTTTATGTTTGCCTAATACTGAATAACATAAAAAATATGAAGGGATGATTTTTTTATCAATTTTTGTGAGACCACTTAATAATCTATAGTTTAAAAATCTTTGTTTGATTATTTTAAATGGTATATCTTTTGCTTCTAAGTCATCTCTTTTTCTATATAGTTCCAATCTACTTTCGATAGATTCAGGAACAATTTGATTTGAAATTGGTGAAAACATCTCATCCATAATTTTATTTTGGTGTTCTCTTTGTGCAGTTAGTGCATAGATACAACCACAATAATTTTGTCTATATAATGAGTTTTCTTTTACAACTTCACCTTGTTCTTGTGTACCATTTCCACTTCTATAATCTTTGAAAATAAATTGGCAGTTGTATTTTTCTTCTAGTTCTTTTCCTATTCTTTCTAATTTATCTTGAGATTTTTTAGGAGAAATAAGTAATGATGTTGTAAATTTATCATGTCCTAATTCTAAAGCTTTTTTTACACTAACTTCAAGTCTATCATCAAAACATACGGTGCATCTATCACCTTTTTCTGGTTCGTTTTCTAATCCTTTTACTTTTTTTAGCCATTCCTCTAGGTTATAAGGTCCTTCAAGTAGGGTAATACCTAACTTTTTACAAGAGTATTCAACATCTAAATATCTTAATCTATACTCCTCATAAGGGTGTATATTGGGGTCATAAAAGAAACCTACAAGCTCTTCATTAGGAAAATCTTCCCTAAGCTTTTCTAAAAAATAATGAGAATCAACTGCACAGCAAATATGAACTAACAAAAACTACCTTTGATGATTTTTTTTGTATTATAGTGAAATTTTTTATAACAAAGGATTAGGTATAAAAACTATATTTACTATTATAATTACAATCTTTATATTTTCTGGCTGTGCAAATAGACAACCAAAATTGGTTTCAAGTGCTACGATTTTGATAAAAACTCCCACTATGAAGTTTTATGATAAAGGTTTCATCTCAAAATATAGTGATCATATAAATGTACAAATCTTTTCTGCTGGAAGTGCTATTTTAAATTTGGATATTTTTGATGATAGAGTTTGCAAAGATACTTTTAGTTGTGAAACAAATAGCTCTTTTAATAAAAAATATCTTGATAAAAGTTACAAAAATACTTTTTTAAAAGAACTATTTAGCGAAAATAAAAAACAAATTATCCATAGGGACAAAAAGAATAATATTTTGATAAAAATCTTAAAAGATTAAATACCTTTTTTTAGTTTTGCATAACCTGTTTTGATTAGTTTTAATAAAGGTTTTCTATATGAACTAAAAACATAATGTTTTATCTCATATGCAAGTCTTCCTTTTACATGGAATAAATCATAAATACTTCCCGCTGCATATTTCCCACCAAGGGCTATTAATATACCTTCAAGTTTTGGATTACAAGCTACTAAAGTTTTATTTTTTATCATATTTAAAACATTTTTACCTGCATTTGTTCCACTGATTCTTGCAATTGTCACATTAGGTGGCATAAGTTCGCCTTTTAGATTTCTAATCTCTGCTGCATCACCAATAGCAAAAATATGGTCGTCCTTGTCACTTTGCATAAATTCATTTACAATAATTTGACCTTTTGCATTTTGACTTACATCTAATTCTTCAGTGATTTTATTTGCTTCTACCCCACCTGTAAAGATTAAAAATGAGTTGTAGATTTTTGTACCATTTGAAAGATAAGCAAATCCATCTTCACACTTTTGAAGTTTTGTATTTGTTATAACATTGATTCCTAACTCTTTTAATCTGTTATGAGATATCTCAATTAGTTTTGGATGAAGACCTGGTAAAATTGTATCAGCACTACTAATCAAAGAGATTTTTAAGTTGTCACAACTAAAATTTCCTCTTTTGAAAAACATTCTTGAGTTATAAGCCATCTCAGCTGCAATCTCAACTCCCGATAAACCAGCACCTACAACTACGATGTGAGTATCATCACATTTTTTTGCTTCATCTTGAATTTTTTTAAATAGTTGATTTTCAAAACTTTGTTTAAAATACATTGCCCAGTGAAGTTTTTTGATATCGTGGGCATTGTTTAATCCAGGAATTTGTGGTGGGAAAAAAGTTCTTGTTCCTGTAGCTATAATTAGATAATCATATTCAACTATCTCTTTCTCTTCTGTAAAGATTTTCTTATTTTCTTGGTCTATTCTTCTAACTTTTAGATTTTTGTATTCTAAATAGCTGTGATTAAAACCTTTTGTAAGTGTTGTTAAATCAATCGTAACATCTGCAATATTTGATTTGTTTGCAATTAAATCATAAACTTCTGGTTGTAGATTGTGAAATGTATGTTTATCTATTAGAGTGATTTTTATATTTTTGTTTTTTACAAGTTCTCTTAGTGCATAGATACCCGCGTATCCTCCACCAATGATTACTACCTTATCCATATTTTCGTCCTTCATTTTGTACATATTTAGGTTAATTTTAATCGAATACTACACAAATTTTATAGCCTAAATATAGCCAGTATCGCAATAATATAAAAAAAGTATTAAAAAAAAAAGAGTTTTTGTTATCTAGTTTAAATAATTAATCTAATTTTTTGGGTTCTCCAAAGTAGTACCCTTGGGAGTAATCAACCCCTAAAGATTTTACAATTTGATATACGTCATTTGAGTGTACAAATTCGGCAATTGTTTTTATATTCATCTTTTGAGCAAAGTTTATTATAGTCTCTGTAACAATCTTAGAGTTTTTGTTTTTATCAATATTTTTTATCATAGAAGCATCAATTTTAATATAATCAACATCTAGTTTCATAAGGTACTCAAAGTTTGAATATCCTGTACCAAAATCATCAATTGAGATTTTTGCACCTGTTTTTTTAACCTCTTTTATAAAGTGTTTAACCTCTTCATAGTTTTCTATCCCTTCAGATTCTAAAATCTCAAAAACTATTTTACTACCAAGTTTGTATTGATTTAATTTTTCTAAAATAATTGCATGAATATGCTCATTTAAAATATCTTCAACTGATATATTTATAGATACTTGGGCATTGAAATTTTTGAATTTTTTAAATGTTTTTTCAATTATAATTTTTGTAAGTTCTGGATAAAGTTTGTTTTTTTTAGCTAATTCTAGAAAATGTATTGGTGCTATATATTCACCGTTTCTATCAACCATTCTCATCAAAGCTTCATATTTTACAACTTGTTTTGTTTGGGTATCTACTATTGGTTGATAAAGGGGTTCTATCATATTATTGTTTATTGCATCTTTGATTTTTTTTGTCCAATGTAAATTTTGTTCATATTCATATTCAATATGCATATTTGAATCATAAATTAAAAATCTTTTTTTCTTTTTTTTAGCAAGCTTAAGTGCTATATCTGCATAATTTAATAAGAAAAGATTTCCATAGGCAACGCCTATTGTAACGCTAGTATATATTTGAGTACCTTCTATTTCAAAAGTAGTATTGTCAATAATTTGCGATATATGAGTTGCTAGTTTTTCAATTTCATTATAAGAAAGATCAAAAGGGTAATATATAGCGTATTCATCAGCATGAAGTTTATAAAGTTGAGCTCCATTTATAGGGATATTATTTTTCAATATTTGTGCTGTTTCTTTTAAGATTTCATCCCCTGCGTTGTCACCATACAAATCATTTATCTCTTGAAACTTATCAATGTCTACAATAATTAAAACGCCATTTTCATTTTCAGATATTATCTCTGTAAGTTTTTTTCTATTTGGCAATGAGGTTAAAGAATCATAATAAAATTGAAACTCTATAGAGTCTAACATATTATTAAAAACTCTTTGCATAGAGTCTATCTCTTCTACATTATTATTTTGTAAAGAAACTCTTTTTTTGATATTTTTTTCATTTGAAATAGTATTTATATTGTTTATAAATAATTTAATTGGTTTTACAAGATATTTATCAAATTCTGTAAATAGTGCAAAAAAGATTATTAATGAAAAAACAATGGTAAAAATAAGAAAAAAGTTGATTATACTAGATAGAGATACTTTTAAATCTTTTATAGGATAATATATATTAATAACTCCAAGTACATTATCAGTGTTTGCTTGTGTATGACACTTTAGACATTCATTTTGTGCAGTTACAGGATAGTAATAATCAATAGCTGTATCATCAACTATATTTAATACTTCTGTGTTTTTAAAAGCTTTTTGAATTAGTTTGTTTTTTTGAATTTCCTCATAATCTTTTTGGATTTTCCCAAATTGTTTACTAACTATATCTCCTCTATAAATATTTACAATCATATTTTCATCTACATTGTTTAGTCTATGAATAATCTTATCTATATCATCTCTGTTCCAACCCTTTTCCATAGCTGAATATAAAGATTGAAATACTAGTTGAGTTGTCTTTTTTGCATCAACTTTTGTAAGTTTTTCTATGGCATTTTGTTTCATATATTGAGCATATAAAAAAGCAACAGATAAGCTGATAGCTAAAGTGAAGAGAATAATTTTAAATATAAGTTTTTTATAGGTGGTTCTTTTATTCATTGATTAATACTTTTTTGCTTATCTATATGGCTTAAAATATTACAGTAATTAGCTTTAAAGAACTATTTTTGTATTATCGTTTTTTTGACAAATAATATTTAGGAATTGATAATGAAATATGTAGGAGCACACGTAAGTGCAACAGGTGGTGTATTTAATGCCCCTTTAAATGCTATGGAAATAGGCGCAAAAGCTTTTGCACTTTTTACAAAAAATCAAAAGAGATGGGATGCAAAACCCTTTGATAACAAAACATTAGACCTTTGGTTTAAAAACTTAGAAAAAAGTGGAATCCAACCAAAACATATCTTGCCACACGATAGTTATTTGATAAATCTAGGACACCCAGAAGAGGAAAAACTTATCAAAAGTAGAGAAGCTTTTATAGATGAAATGCAAAGATGTGAAATATTAGGACTTGATAGATTAAACTTTCACCCAGGAAGCCATTTACAAAAAATAGGTAAAAGAGAACCAAATTATGATGACCTATTACAAAGTGCAGAACTACAATGCCTTGAAGTAATAGCAGAATCGATAAACATAGCTTTAGATAAAACAAGTGGAGTAACAGCAGTTATAGAAAACACAGCAGGACAAGGAAGTAACTTAGGATATAAGTTTGAACATCTAGCTTATATCATAGATAAAGTTGAAGATAAAAGTAGAGTTGGAGTATGCATAGATACCTGTCATATGTTTACAGCTGGATATGATATTAGAACACGTGAAGCATACGATAAAACTTGGGGAGACTTTGATAAAATAGTAGGACGAGAGTTTTTAAAAGGTATGCATATAAATGACTCAAAACCACCTTTAGGAAGTAGAGTGGATAGACACCATAGCTTAGGTGAAGGTGAAATTGGTTGGGATGCATTTAGATTTATCATGAATGATGAAAGAATGGATGATATTCCTCTTGTTTTAGAAACAATTGATGAAACAATTTGGCCTGATGAGATTAAGGCTATGTATGAGTTGGTAGGGAAATAATTATTATTCACTAGAATGATAAAGTGAGTAAAACTCACTTTATCTCTAAAAATCTTAAACTTGCTTCTTGTGTATTGTAAGTTTCTATTTTATATTCATTATCTGTAAGTTTAGAAAGCATAATATAGGCGTTTTGTAATTTTGGATTTTTTATCATCCATGAGTTTTCTTTATTTATAATTACATCTATAAACCCTAAAGAGTTATATTGGATATTTAATTCTTGTTTTAAAGTTTCAAAATCTATTTTTATCCTTTGATTTTTATCAAACATTTTTTTTTCTTCATTATTTATGATAGTGATTTTATCTTCATCCTCTTTTATCTCTTTTTTGAAAAATTCTGGATGTTCATCTTTTATGATTTTGTATGTTGCACACAAAGCACTAATAACAAAAACCATAATAAATAAGTCTAATATGGGATATAAAACATATAATTTATCAGAGATTAATCCTGATAAAAATTCTATCACTAAAGTATAAACCAAACCAACTACAATAGCAAAAAATAAAGGAAATAAAACAACAGAAAATAGCAATAAAAATTGATACTTTTTAGTAAACTCCCATGATTGTTTAAAAGTTATATCCTCATCCAATGATATAGAAGGAAAAACCAAAGATAATCTAATACTTATATATAATATTGCTAAGATTGCTAAGATTATACCTACTGTAGGTATTAGTGCAAGAAGAGCTAGTGGTATGCATATAAGTAAGAATAGTAATGTTTTTTTTAAAAATCTATTAAACTGAGGCATATTCCAGATGTTTATATCTTTTTCATTTAAAAGTAGTATTCTATGAGTAATAACAGCAACTAAAATATTAATAATCAAATTTGGAAAGATAAGTGAAGTCTCTTTTATATTTGGAAACTCTTCTGTAACTATTCTTAGGACTATAAAAAGAGCCAAAGGGAAAAGCAATGATTTTATGAGTGTATTTTTATTATCAAATACAGATTGAAAAGTTAAGTTTATTATTTTCTTGTACATTTATAACTCCTTTAATTATAGAATTATATAAAAAATATATTAATATAATTATTAAAAGTATTTTCTAAGTTTTAATTAATATATGAGTTTTACATTTTTTTGAGGTTGATATGGTATTATTTCGTTTTAATATAAAGAAGATTTTATGGAACAAATTTTTACAGCACTATTACCTATATTTTTTATTATTCTTTTGGGATATTTTTTAAAAAAGGTCTCTTTCCCTCATGAAAGTTTTTGGCAATATGCCGATAAATTTACTTACTATATTTTATTTCCATCTTTGCTTATTTATAAGTTAACAAATGCCTCTATTACAGGGATAGATGGTTTTAATTTTGTATTGTCAGGAGTAATTACACTTATTGTTGTAACACTATTATTGGCATTTATAAATAGATTTATTTATAGATTTGAAGCTAAAGCTTTTACCTCTATATATCAAGGTTCTGTTAGGTTTAATACTTATGTTTTTTTAGCTTTGATTGATGCTATGTTTGGAGATGAAGGGCTTGTTTTAGCTGCATTATTGATAACATTTATGATCCCTTTATTAAATATCTTTTGTGTAGGAGTTTTTTCTATTTATACACCAACTGATAAAATAAGTGTTAAAGGGTTTTTTAAATCACTTGCAAAAAATCCCTTGATTGTAGCGTGTATCGTAGGTGGTGGATTAAATTATTTAGGGGTTAGTTTATTTTTGCCATTAGATAAAACTTTACAACTTTTAAGTTCAGCAGCACTTCCTTTGGGACTTTTATCTGTTGGTGTAGGACTTAGTATAAGTCAGTTAAATGATGTAAAAATGGAATTGTTTTTTTCAACCTTTGTAAAACTAGCAGTTTTTCCATTTTTAATTATGTTTATAGGTATGGCTTTAGATATAGATGGTATTGCTTTGGGAATATTAATCCTTTTTGGTGCAATGCCTACTGCTTCTTCATCATATATTTTAGCACGACAATTAGGTGGAGATTTAAAACTTATGTCAGCAATCATAACTTTACAAACTCTTGTTTCTATGGGAACAATTACAGTTATACTTTCTATCCTTCCTAATTCATAGTTTAGCTTTGGTATAATTTAACCATTAAACTTGAGGGACAAATAAATGATTTTTATAGTGTTGTTTATTTTAATTGCAGCTATTGTAATATCTTTAAATATTTATGATAATTCAAATCTAGAAAAAATCAAATTACACCTAGAATCAAATAATTGTCAAAACATAATCTATTCAAAAGGTACTTACAAGGCTATTTGTTTAGATAAAATAGTTCAAATAGACAATGCATTTAGTGTAGATTTAGAAAAGAAATATGAAATGAAAATTAAAGATATAAAAAGAATAGAGAAAAAAAGTTTAATTTTATTAATAAATGATAATTATAAAATTGAATTTAAAAAGAAAGAAAATATGGAAAGATTTTATAAAAATTTAGAGGATATAAAAAACAGATGAAAGAGATAATTGATTTTATACAAAGTGCAGATGTTGAAAAATCTGCACTATTTAACCATCTAAAATGTTCAAAAAAAGAAGCAGAAATTTTACAGTTTATTACAAAAGAGTATATCAAAGGTAGAGATACTTTAGTAGTAATTGATATCTTAAGTGAGTTTTTTGATGTTAAAAAATATGAACATTTAAATCATATTGATTTGATCAAATCTTTACTTGAATTTGGATGGTTAATACAAAGTAGTTTTGACCATGTAAAACTAAGCGAAATGTCAAAACTAGAGCTTCTAAACTCTGCAGTTTCTTTATCCGCTGCTTTTTTAAAGCTACTAGAAAAAGGTTCTTTGGAGTTTGTTTTACCAGAGATAAAAAAATATGAAGACCATTTGGAGTATTTGCAAGATCAATTTTTCAGAATAGATTTAGCACAACAACTAAACTTAGTAAAAAGAAATTTTGATGAAAACTCACCCAATATAAATAGATTAAAATCAAAACTAACACTTCTTGAAAATAGAATTAGAGATAGGGTTCAAGAGACTGATTCAGGGATTATGATAGAAGACTTTTTTAAATCTCATAATTTAAATGAACAAGAACAAATGTTGTTTTTAGCCCTTTTAAAAGAGGAGTACTCTGGTGGTGATGGAACTATTAGAGATATGAACTCTTTGATAAATCTTGTATCAAGTGATGATTATGAGAAGATAAAGTTTAGAAGTTTATTGGAAGAAAGTTCAAATTTAGTATCTAATGGTTTAGTAGATTATGATGAGGTATTAACACCTTTTGGTGGTATAAATAGAAACTTCTATATCCCTGATGAGATACTTTATAAAATCTCACATCCTACAAAAAAGAAAACAAGAACGCGAAAAGTGAAACTTGAGACCCTTATTGAGGAGCAAGATACCTTTGAACTTATCTCTACAACTAAAACTTTAGATGATGTAATTTTAAATGAAAAAACAAGAGAAACTTTAGATGCTTTGTTACAACAAGTGGATAAAAAAGTTTATAACCGACTAAAACAGTGGGGTATTAAAGATAAGAAGAAAAATATTGAAGCTAAGATTATTTTTTATGGTTTTGCAGGAACAGGAAAAACTTTAACAGCATTAGCCCTTGCAAAATCCCTAAAAAAGCAGGTTCTTAGCTTTGATTGCTCAAAAATCTTATCTATGTATGTTGGTGAAAGTGAAAAAAATGTTAGAAATATTTTTGATAAATATGAAGAGATAAAACATAGAAGTAAAACTGAGCCAATTTTACTTTTAAATGAAGCAGATCAATTTTTAAGCTCAAGAACAACTACAAGTGTAAGTGGAAGTGAAAAGATGCATAATCAAATGCAAAATATCTTTTTAGAGCAAATAGAAAGATTCGATGGAATACTAATTGCAACGACGAACCTTTTGGAATCACTTGATAAGGCATTTTCTAGAAGATTTAATTATAAAATTGAGTTTAAAAAACCAAATGAAAATGAAAGAAAACTTTTATGGGAAAAATTGCTTCCAGAAAACTTACCACTTAGTAAAGAATTTGATTTATCTAAACTAATTTCTCATGAGTTAACTGGAGGTCAAATAGAAATGATTATAAAAAACACTGCCTTTAAAGTGGCTATACAAGATGAACCATTATTCACTATTGGGGACTTTGAGGAGCAAATACAAAAAGAGTTGAAGGGTAACTTTGATTCTGAAAATAAAGTAGGATTTTTTTAAAAAAGCCGTGAAAAATTATAACTAATACTTATGGTTAAAATTTTTATAAGTTTAACTTTATGAGATATTAGTTATTATCTACAAATATTCTAGGGAAGGATTAGTAATGACACATATGGAGTTTTCACATCCGTATTTTGGTGCATTTTTTATGTTTATTGTTACTTTTGGTGCCTTTATTGCTACAGTTTTTTTAGCAAGGCTGATTAGTAGGAAGCTAGCTAGGCTAGATACAGAAAAGCTTAAAACTACACTTTATGAGTGCGGACCTGAGGTTACAAAGCAACCTAACAGTGTCTCGGTTCAATTTTATTTGATGGCACTTTTATTTATTCTTTTTGATATAGAAATCATATTTATGTTTCCATGGGCTGTAGATTTTAAAGTATTAGGATGGTTCGGTTTCGTTGAAATGATACTATTTATTTTACTTCTTACAATTGGATTTATCTATGCATGGAAAAAAGGAGCTCTTGAATGGCACAGCATAAAGTAAATTATCTTCAAGATGGTGGAGCACCAATTGCTCTTACTACAGTTGATAAACTTGTAAACTGGGGTAGGTCAAACTCTTTATGGCCTTTAACGTATGGATTAGCATGTTGTGCTATTGAGATGATGGCAACAGGTGCTTCAAGATATGACTTTGATAGATTTGGAACTATTTTTAGAGCAAGTCCAAGACAAGCAGATGTTATCGTAATAGCAGGAACTCTTACAAAAAAACATGCAGAATTTATGAGAAGATTATATGATCAAATGCCAGATCCTAAATGGGTTATCTCTATGGGTTCATGTGCAAATACAGGTGGGATGTTTAATACTTATGCAACAGTTCAAGGTGCAGATAGAATTGTACCTGTTGATATTTATCTTCCAGGTTGTGCTCCTAGACCTGAAACTTTACAGTATGCACTTATGATGTTACAAAAAAAGATTAGAAGAGAATCAATTTTTAGATCTATCAAGAAAAAAAGGTTAGTGTAATGAGAAAATATACGCCTAAAAACGATGTTCAAAAAAAATCTTATTTTAATGATAGATTTTATGTATCACCACAAACGCCTAAAAGAGAACCAAGTAGTGATGAGATATATAGTGCTGATATGGAGAGTTTACAAAGCAATTTTGTAATTTTAGATAGTTTTATTGAGATTACTGAGCTAGTAGTTTTTATAAATCCAGAAGATAATGTAAAGGTTCTAACATTTTTAAGGGATGAATTAGAATACGATATGTTGATGGAGTTGTCAGCAATAGACTATATAGCTGCTAGAGGTGGGTTTGAGATTTTTTATGAGATGCTTTCATTAACAAAAAGAAAAAGAATGAGAGTAAAAACTTTTATTAGACAAAAACAACCTATTGAGTCTGTATATAGTGTATTTAAAATGGCAAACTGGGCAGAACGTGAGATGTACGATATGTATGGAGTAAAAATCACAAATCACCCGAATATGAAAAGAATTATTATGCCAGATGACTGGTATGATCATCCATTAAGAAAAACATATCCTCTTCAAGGTGATGAAGCTGCACAATGGTACGAAGTAGATAAAATCTTTGGTAAAGAAGCAAGAGATATTATAGGACCTGAAAATAGAGATAGTGCAATGATTGATAGATATGATACAAAAAGATTCTCAAGACTTGGACATGAGGTCGAATATGGTGTTGATATCACTGATGGTAAAGAGCCAGAACATACACCTCTTGGATATCAAGAAGAGGGTGGAATTCCAATCATAAAAAAACTTCATGAAGATGAATCTAAAATATTAGAGAAAAGAAGGTAATCGATGCAACAATCAGTAAACAGACTAAAACCTTTCTTTGAAAATATTCATTTCGAGAGAGAAGATAACACTATGATGGTTAACTTCGGTCCACAACATCCATCTGCCCATGGACAAATGAGACTGATGTTAGAACTTCAAGGGGAAGAGATAGTAAAAGCGACACCAGGGGTTGGATACCTTCATAGAGGTATGGAAAAAATGGGTGAAAACATGATTTATAACGAGTTCTTACCTACAACAGATAGAATGGATTATATCGCTTCAACTTCAAACAACTATGGATTTGCACTAGCTGTGGAGAAACTTTTAGGTATTGAAGCTCCTAGACGTGCAGAGATTATTAGAACTATGCTTTTAGAGATAAATAGAATTATCTCACACCTTTTCTGGCTAGCTACTCACGCACTTGATGTTGGTGCAATGTCAGTTTTCCTTTATGCTTTTAGAGAAAGAGAATTTGCAATGGATCTTATAGAGGATTATTGTGGGGCTAGACTTACTCATAGTGCAGTTAGAATTGGAGGAGTTCCTTTAGATTTACCACAAGGTTGGTGTGAACAATTAGAGGCGTTTTTAAAAATCTTAGATGAAGAGGTTACAAAATACGAAGGTCTTTTAACAGAAAATAGAATTTGGAGAATGAGACTTGAAAATGTTGGTGTAATTGATGAGAAACTAGCAAAAACTTGGGGATGTTCAGGAATCGTTCTAAGAGGAGCTGGAGTTAAATGGGATTTACGAAAAGAGATGCCTTATGGACTTTATCCAGAATTAGATTTTGATGTACCAATTGCTAGCACTGGTGATAGTTATGGAAGATATAGATGTTATATGCAAGAGATGAGAGAGTCTGCAAAAATTTTAAGACAATTAATTCCTATGTATAAAGATAGTAAATGTGAGTTAATGGCTCACTCTCCTGAATATATCTCAGCAACAAAAGAGGACATCTTAACTCAAAACTACTCTTTGATGCAACATTTTGTTTTAGTAACTCAAGGTATGAGACCACCAAAAGGTGAGATTTATGTAGCAACTGAGTCTCCAAAAGGTGAGCTTGGATATATGATAGTAAGTGATGGAAGCCCTTATGCATATAAATTGAAATTAAGAGCGCCATCTTTTTGGCATACAGGTATTTTGGAAGATTTATTACCAGGACATCAATTAGCAGACGTAGTTACTATTATTGGTAACTTAAATGTTGTATTTGGTGAAATTGATAGATAGGAGTTATTTGTGAAAAGATATGATTTAAGACCATTAAAAGATAACTTCTATGACAGAATGTTAGAGTTAATGCATAAAGATATAGCAGAGGGTGAAAATGCAATTTTTCTTTTTGAAATTGGAGATTTCTCACCTATTCAAAAAAGTGCAGATGTTATTTATGATGCTGGATATACTCTTATGAATTCACTTAAATACAACGAAGTAGATTGGACAATAGTTGTAAAAAAAGTAAAACCAGAGCCAAAAACAGTAGTGGAAGAGGAACCTGCAAAAAAAGTCATAGATGATGACGATGATGAGGATGATGACGAATAATGGGAAAGAAAGAGATTATTGCAAAAAGTGACTATATCATCACCTTTGGTTCTTTTTTAGCTAGTGATAATGAGATTATTAAAGATTCAATTATTCAAGCAATTGCTAAAAACAGTGCAGAATTTATTTATATGCATCCTGTGGATAATGTTGATTTAAGAGTATATTATTCACAAATTATAAAATATGAAGTTGGAAGTGAAGAGGGGATTACAGCTTTACTTTTAGATACTTTTATAAGACATACTAGTTCTACTGTACAAGAGTATATTAATGATTTGGATATTGGGTATATCTCGGCTGAAAGTAGTGCAGGTGAAGAGGAGTTTGAAGAAGCTTTAGAAAAACTTGCAGATAAAGAGGAAGCTGTTTTAATTGTTGGAAGAGATATAGTAAATCATCCAAGAGTTGAGAATATTATCAAAATGCTTTCTGTTTTAAACAAATATAGTAAGTTAACTGTTTTAGCACTTGATGAGACTGTTCAAAGTGCAATACAAAAATGTGTTGAAGAGTTAGATGAGATTGAAGAATTAGCTTCATATAATGGAACAGTTATTTATACTACATTTGAAAAAGAAAACGAAGGTAAATTAATAGGAAGTGAATCTTTTGCAAGAGTTGCAAAGGTTTCTAATAAAGACAAAGTATTTATAAATTTCAATAATGAAAAGATTAAAAAAGATTTCGTAATAGATAAAGATTTATATGGGATGGTTGCACTATGTGCACTAAATAGTGAAGATTCAACTAGTTTATCTCAAGGTTATAGATTTAAGCAAGTAAAGATTGAAAAGGTTGATGAATAATGAGTGATTTAATTACATTAACAATAAATGGTAAGAGTATAGAGGCTAAAGAGGGTGAGACAATCTTAAATGTTGCTAGAGCAAATGAAATATTTATTCCTGCAATTTGTTACTTAACTAGATGTTCTCCTACTTTAGCATGTAGACTATGTTTAGTAGAAGCAGATGGAAAACAAGTATACTCTTGTAATGCAAAAGTAAAAGATGGAATGTCAGTTATTACAAATACTGAGAATATCCATAAAGAAAGAAGAGCTATTATGGAGGTTTATGATGTAAACCATCCATTACAATGTGGAGTTTGTGACCAAAGTGGAGAGTGTGAGCTTCAAAATTACTCTTTATATATGAAAGTAGATTCTCAAAGTTATACTATAAAAGATGTAGCAAGACCTGCTACAAATTGGGGAGTTATGAAATATGACCCAGGTCTTTGTATTGTTTGTGAGAAATGTGTAACTGTGTGTAAAGATATGATTGGTTCGAATGCTTTAAGCACAGTAAAACGTGGTTCAGATGATATTAGTAAAGCATTAAAAGAGAGTATGCCAAAAGATGCATATGCAATGTGGAACAAATTAAATAAATCACTTATTGGATTTGATGCTGATTCTTGTACAGATTGTGGTGAGTGTATCTCTGTTTGTCCTGTTGGAGCGCTTGTTAGTGCAGATTTTCAATACAAATCAAATGCTTGGGAACTTACAAGAATCCCAGCAGCGAACCCTCATTCATCAGATTGTGCTTTTATCTATTATGAAACGAAACATGAATCTATTGACAATCCAAATCCAAAAATCTATAGAGTTACAAATGAACATCACTATTCAACAGTAAATGGTGCAGCAAGATTTGGATATGACTTTGAAAATAAAGTTGCAGGAAAAGATGAAGAGAATTTCTTAAAAGCTGTAGATGCTTTTAAAGAAGCTAAAGCTATAAGATTTAATTCATATATTACAAATGAAGAAGCATTTATTTTACAAAAAATTGCTGATAAGACAGGAGCAAAACTTGTTAATAAAGATGCATATTTGTTTAAGAAGTTCTTAGAAAATTATGCTTCAACTTCAGGACAATCTTTATACTCTGCAACCCTAAAAGATGTTCATGATGCTAATTTTGTTATAAGTGTTGGCTCGTTTTTAAAATCAGACCTACCACATGCAAGATATGCTATTAATAATTCAGTTGTTATGAATAAAGGTTCTTTTATATATTTTCATCCAGTACAAGATCCAATTATGGAAAAAATTGGTAAAAAAGGTAAAACAACAGAGTTTGTTTACCATAAGCCAATGGCTGAAGAGTCTATTTTATATCTAATCTTGGCATTGTTTGGAAAAGATTTGCCACAAGAGATTTTAGATTATATAAATTCTCAAAAAGAGATTAGAACTAAAACTGTAACAGAAGTGGTAAAAGAAACAGTTGTAGAGACTGTAAAAGATGAAGAGACAGGTGAAGAAAAAGAGGTTAAAAAAGTAGTATCTAAAAAACAAGACAAAGAAGTAGAATTTACTTATTATAAGTTTTTAGATGAGATAGAGAAAGATGAAAGTTTCTTAGATTTAATAGACTCACTTTTAGTTAAAAAAGATAGCTATGCTCTTGTAGTTGGAGAAGATTTAATCACTCATCCAAATAGTGAAAACTTAGCAAAACTTTGTGGTCTAATAGATAGATTTACGCAGTTTAAAGTAAATATTATCCCAACACAAACAAATACACTAGGGGTTAGCCTAATTTGTGATGTGATTGATGATGCAGCTGGAGTTAGTGTAGGATACAATGAAAAAGCAGATTTTCAAATCAGTGCTTTAGGTGATGGTAATTTAGATATGCCAGCTTTAAATCAACAAGAGGGAACTTTTGTAAATATTGATAAAAGAGTGATACCAACTAATGCAGCCTTACCTTATAAAGGTTATGTGTTAAATGATATAGCAAATAAGATTTTGGGAACTGATATTGAATATACTATTGAGTATACACAAGAGTTACCAACTTCAAAAGGTTTCCAATCAATAGAGTTTGATAGATTGCCAAACCACTTTGGAAATGATAGGGTTGAATATAGAGGTTATGATATAGCTTATAAAGATGTTGTAGTAATTAAAGGGCTTGAAAATGTATTAAATGAGTCACCTGAAACAAATATAAATAATCCAAGTGAAACATTAACTGTAAATGAAGATGAGATTTTAATCTACAGAGCTAATCCAATAAATCAATTTAACGAATTTACAGCAATAGCTCATGAGTTTGCAAGTGAATTACAATCTGGATTTTTTGCTTCAAAAGAGTTGTTAGAAAAGTATGAGTTAACTACAGGTGATAAGGTTGTGGTTTCTTCAAATAAAAAAGAGTTAGAACTTGAGGTTTTTGAAGATACTCAAATAGCTGGTAATATAGCTTATGTATCAACATTCCAAAAAGATTTAGATACAAAATCTTTATTTAGTGGATATAGATACTCTAAAGCAACAATTAAAAAGGTTTAATCATGGAGACAGGATTTATTATTGAAACAATTGTAAAGTCAGTAGTAGTTTTAGCAGTATTTTCTGCACTAGCTGGTTTTACAACATACATAGAAAGAAAAGTTTTAGCATTTATGCAAAGAAGACTTGGACCTATGAATGTTGGTCCACATGGAGTTTTACAACTTGCAGCAGATGGTATAAAACTATTTACAAAAGAGGATTTTATACCTCAAAATGCAGCTAAACCTGTGTTTATGATTGCACCAATTATTACGGCAGCTACTGCGTTTATAGCTATGACAGCTGTTCCATTTTTCCCAGAGTTTGAACTATTTGGTTATACAGTAAGACCAATTATCTCAGATGTTAATGTTGGGGTTTTATTTGTAATGGGTGTTGCTTCTGTTGGATTGTATGGGCCATTATTAGCTGGTATGAGTAGTGCAAATAAATGGTCACTTCTTGGCGGTGCTAGAACTGCCATTCAACTTCTATCTTATGAGGTTGTATCAGGACTTGCCCTTTTAGCTCCACTTATGTTGGTTGGTTCTTTATCATTGATTGATATTAACAATTACCAAAGTGAAGGTGTATCAAGCTGGATTGTATGGACTCAACCCTTGGCATTTATTTTATTTGTTATTGCTGGGTTTGCTGAAACAAATAGAACTCCATTTGACTTACTTGAGCATGAAGCTGAGATTGTTGCAGGTTATGCAACAGAGTATTCAGGTATGAGATGGGGTATGTTCTTTATTGGGGAGTATGCGAACCTATTTACAATCTGTTTCTTAATCTCACTTATTTTCTTAGGTGGATTTAATGACTTATGGTTTATTCCAGGTGGATTAGCAATTGTATTAAAAGTTATGTTTTTGATTTTCTTCTTTTTATGGACAAGAGCATCTTGGCCACATATTAGACCAGACCAATTGATGTGGTTATGTTGGAAAATCTTAATGCCATTGGCAGTGGTAAATATCCTTATCACTGGTTTTGTGATGATGTTTTAGGAGGTAGTGATGAGTTTAGATAAACTAAAAGATAGAAACATCTCTGTTGGAGATTATATAAATATTTTAGAAGACAACTACCCTAAAACACCTTGGGAAGAGTTCAAACAAGTTGCAACTAGATCAGTAAAACTTGAACTTTTTGGTGGTCTTAAAATAGTTTGGAAGATGATGACAGGAGCACTTTTTAAAGGTGAGATGCATACTGTTCAATATCCAGCAGAAAAACTACCTATTGGTCCTAGATATAGAGCAGTACATAAGTTACTAGCCCTTTTAGAGTCTGGTGAAAATAGATGTATTGGATGTGGACTTTGTGAAAAGATTTGTATCGCTGATTGTATTAGAATGGATACAAAAATAGATGAAAACTCTAGAAAAGAGGTTTTAGAATACACAATCAATATGGGAAGATGTATTTTTTGTGGATATTGTGCTGAGGTTTGTCCAGAACTTGCAATTGTTCATGGACAAAGATATGAAAATGCTTCAGAACAAAGAGCACATTTTGTTTTAAAAGAGGATTTACTTACTCCTCTTGATAAACTAAAAGAGCAAAAAGAGTATCCTGGTTTTGGTGCTGTATCTCCTGATGCAGATGAAAAAATCAAGAAAACTCCATTGTCGTACTAAGGGGAAGAGATGTTTGAAATAGTAGCTTTTTATCTATTTTCGTTTTTAACGATAGTGATGTTTTGTATCACTATTTTTACAAATAACTCACTATATGCACTAAGTGCATTAGCAGCTGGGATGATTTTTATCTCTGCATTTTTCTTTTTATTGGATGCAGAGTTCTTAGGAGCTGTTCAAATAGTGGTTTATACAGGTGCAGTTATGGCACTTTATGCCTTTGGTATGATGTTCTTTGATTCATTATCAACTGTAAAAGAGAATATAAAAAATCCAAGATTAGTATTTTTATTATCAGGGGTTTCAGCTCTTATTATTGTAATTATATTTATTGCTCCAATTGTTGGTGGTAATATGCAAATACAATCTCCAGTACATCCAGAATGGGGTAACTCTCAAGATGTAGGTATTGTACTATTTACAAAATATTTAATCCCATTTGAGGTTGCTGCTGTAATGTTACTAGTAGCTATGATTGGGGGAATTATTTTAGCAGGGAAGAAAATGGATGTATCATATTCTGAATTAAGTGAAGAGCAAATTGATGAACTTGAAGCATCATTGAGCGCAAAGGATGAGAAATGACTTTAAACGCTTATTTAATTCTGTCATCAGTTTTATTTGTAATAGGTATAACTGGAGTAATAAGAAGAAAGAACCTACTTATGCTTTTCTTCTCTACAGAGATTATGTTAAATGCAGTAAATATTGGATTAGCAGCGATATCTAAGTTTTATGGAGATTTAACTGGTCAAATGTTTGCATTTTTTATTGTAGCTATTGCAGCAAGTGAGGTTGCTATTGGTCTTGGACTTTTAATTATGGTTTATAAAAAGAAAAAATCTATTGACCTTGATACCTTACAAAGTATGAAGGGGTAATGATGGAAAAATATTTATATATAGCTTTATTTGCTCCATTGTTAGGTTCTTTAATAGCTGCTTGTTTCTCAATGAGACCAAAGATGCTTTTTACTGGGATTTTAACTTCAGCTTTACTAGCTGTGTCTATGATAGCTTCATTGAATCTATTACATTATGTTTATACAACAGAAGCAATAGTTCATGTAAAAATGTTAGATTGGATTAGTTTAGGAAATCTTCATATCCCTTTTGGATTTGTAGTTGACCAAGTGAGTGTTACTATGATGGTTGTAGTAACTATTGTATCAACTATGGTACATATCCACTCTATTGGGTATATGGATCGTGATAAATCATTTAATAGATTCTTTGCTTGGTTATCTGCATTCGTTTTTTCTATGATGATACTTGTAATGTCTGATAACTTTGCAGGATTGTTTATAGGATGGGAAGGTGTTGGTCTTTGTTCTTGGGGGTTAATTGGATTCTGGTATCATAAAGAGGATCAACCAAAAACATCAGATATTTATAAATCACCATTTTCAACACTATCTCCATTTTCTTCAATCTCACCTAGTTTTGCGGCAAATGAAGCGTTTATCACAAACAGGGTTGCAGACCTTGGGATGTTAGTTGGATTATTTTTAATCTACTGGAATCTTGGAAGTTTACAATATGATGAAGTTTTTGCAAAAATTGGTTCTTTAGATTCAGTATTAGTAGTTGCAATAGCAGCATTTTTATTTATTGGAGCGATGGGTAAATCAGCACAATTTCCATTTAACCAATGGTTAGCAAATGCTATGGAAGGACCTACTCCTGTATCTGCACTTATTCACGCAGCTACAATGGTAACAGCAGGGGTTTATTTAGTTATTCGTGCAAATGAGATTTTTACAACAGTTCCAGAGGTTGGATATTTTATAGCTTGTTTAGGGGCATTTGTAGCAATAGGAGCTGCTTCTATGGCACTTGTTGCAACAAATATCAAAAAAATTATTGCATTTTCAACGCTATCTCAACTTGGATATATGTTTGTTGCTGCTGGTCTTGGAGCTTATTGGGTTGCATTATTCCACTTAGGAACTCACGCATTTTTCAAATCGGTATTATTCTTAGGGGCTGGAAATGTAATGCATGCTACAAATGATGAGATCAATATCAAAAACATGGGTGGACTTCATAAGCATATGAAAGCTACTTCAATTATCATGACAATTGCTTCTGTTGCACTTGCTGGTATCTTTCCACTATCTGGGTTCTTCTCAAAAGATTTAATCTTAGAGGTTGCATTTGGAAGTCATGCATATATTTTATGGGCAATTTTATGGATCACTGCTGGACTTACTGCATTTTATTCATTTAGACTTATTATGTATGTATTTCATGGGGAAGAAAACTTCAAGAAGTTTGGATATCACCCACATGAAACTTATCCATTTGTGATTGCAGCTATGACACCGCTTGCTATTTTAGCAATTATTTCTGGATGGTTTAAAGGTGCTTTTGTAGAGATGGTTACAAAACTATTGCCAGAGCTTGAAATTCATGCAAGTGATGCAACACTTTATACTCTTATAGCAATTACAACAGCTATTGCTTTAGGTGGTATTTTATTTGCCGTGTTTAAATACAAAAAAGATGGAACTTTTTATAGTGAGAAGTTTAAAGATAGACCTTGTTATAAAATCTTGGCAAACCAATACTTTATGCCACACTTTTTAGATAATGTGATAAATAAACCATATTTAGCACTTTCTAAATTTGCTTGGAAAAGTATTGATCTTAAAATTGTTGATGCGATTGTTGATGCAATTGCAAAAGTTGTATACAAAAGTGGTGAGAAGACTAGAGTTGTTCAATCGGGTAACTTATCTAGCTCACTAAGACTTATGATTGTTGGTATTACAGTACTGTTGGTGTTAGTTTTAGCACTTGGTATTGCAAAGTAAGGGGTTAATGAATGGAACACATTTTATCAATTTTAATATTTTTTCCTGCATTTGCAGCACTAATAGGATTTTTAGTTAAAAACGATTCTATTAGAATGTACGGTATTGTAGTTACTGCAATAGAGTTTGTACTTAGTATTTTTCTTTGGACAAACTTTGATACAAATGAAGCGGGGATGCAGTTTTCACAAACTATCCCTTTAATTAGTGCATATGGTATAAACTATACTGTAGGTATTGATGGTATTTCATTGTTTCTAATGTTAATGACAACTTTTATGACTATGATTTCAATCATTGGATTAACAGAAAAAAGAAATTTAAAACATCTAATTATCACAGTTTTATTTTTAGAGATGACTATGGTTGCAGTATTTGTTGTACTTGATGCAATCATCTTTTATGCTTTTTGGGAGCTTTCACTTGTACCTATGCTTTATATTATTGGAGCATGGGGTGGAAAACTTCGAATATATGCAGCAGTTAAGTTTTTCTTATATACTTTCTTAGGTTCACTTGTAATGCTTGTTGGTATGTTATATCTTGGATATATATATTATGTTACAACAGGTCACTGGAGTTTTAATATCTTAGATTGGAACATGATGATTTTACCTTTTGATATGCAGTTTTGGTTATTTTTGGCATTTTTTGCTGGTTTTGCTATCAAGGTTCCAATGTTCCCATTTCATACATGGCTTCCATATGCCCATGGTCAAGCACCAACAATAGGTTCTGTAATCCTTGCAGCAGTATTACTTAAAATGGGTACATATGGTTTTGTAAGATTTTCATTGCCATTGTTCCCTGAAGCATCAATGTATTTTGCAATACCTATGGCAATTTTAGCACTTATAGCTATCATCTATACTGCTATGGTTGCTTATGCGCAAGAGGATATGAAACAAGTAATTGCTTACTCATCTGTATCACATATGGGTGTAATTATCTTAGGTACTTTTGCATTAAATGTAGAGGGTATTGGTGGAGCAATTTTCCTTATGATTTCTCATGGTATTGTTTCAGGAGCTCTGTTTATGTTAGTTGGTGTTATTTATGATAGACGACATACTAAGATGATAAAAGATTTTGGAGGATTAGCAACTGTTATGCCAAAATATGCAACTATTTTTGGAATAATGCTTATGGCATCAGTTGGGCTTCCATTAACAATAGGTTTTGTTGGAGAGTTTTTATCTTTACTTGGGTTCTTTAGAGTTTCTCCTGTATTAACACTGCTAGCTGGTGCAACAATCATTTTAGGAGCAGTATATATGCTTGTGATGTACAAAAAATCATTTTTTGGACCACTTACAAATCCTGAAAATAAAAATCTTGAAGATATAAAAGGTAGAGAGATGGCTGCTTTAGTTCCTCTTGTAGCTTTAGTAGTTATCTTAGGGGTTTATCCAAAACCAGTTTTAGAGCCTGTTGATAAATCTGTATCTCAATTAGTTGATGTGATGCAGTTTAAGATGAAAGAGGCTAAAAACTTTGAGATGGAGAAAAAGATTATAAAATATAACAGTATTGGGGAGGTGTCAAATGACTAATATACCACCAGTAGTAATTGACTTTGCTAGTTTAAATTTTCCTACAATTATCCCAATGCTTGTTGCAATTGTTGGGGCTTTGGTAATTATATGTATTGATTTAGTAAATAAAAAACTTGATAAGTCATTGTATATCATGTTATCAGTTCTGTTTTTAATTGTTGATTTAGGAACACTTATAGGATACTCTGGCAATGTAAGAGGATTTTTTGACTTGATGTTGATTGATGGTATCTCTACTCTTTCACAAGCTATTATAGTAATTGGTTCAATACTGTTTATAATAACAGCTATGAGTAAACTAAGATTCCAAGAGTATAGATATCCAGAATACTTTGCAATGTACTTGTTTATGGTAGCAGGGTTTCAGTTTATGGTAAGTTCTGATTCACTTATCTTAATCTTTGTAGGTCTTGAAACAGCATCTATGGCTTTATATACTCTAATTGCTATGCACAATAGAATAAATGCTTTAGAAGCAGCAATAAAATATTTTACGATGGGTGCAGTAGCAACTGGATTCTTTGCTTTTGGTTCAATGATTTTTTATGCTTTAACAGGAAGTGTTGAGTTAGGATTGATTTCAGAAGCTTTAGTTTCAAACAATTTTGCTAACTATCCCGTTGTATTGATTGGTGTAGTGTTTATTTTAGGTGCCTTGGCATTTAAACTTTCACTTGTACCATTTCATACATGGGTTGCTGATGTTTATGAGGGGTCAACTGCATCATTAGCTGGATTTATGTCAGTTGTTCCAAAAATGGCAGGGTTTGTAGTAGCTATTAGATTTTTTGAAATCTTTTTAGCAAGTGGTGATTTATATGTTGAGATTATACTTTATGTGATAGTTGTATTAACTATGACAGTACCAAATATTATAGCCCTTCTTCAAACTGATTTAAAAAGAATGTTAGCTTATTCATCTATATCAAATGCAGGGTTTGCAATGGCTGCTGTTTTGATAGGAACAACGCAAGCAACAAGTAGTTTATTTTTATATTGGGCACTATTTTTAATCACAAATCTTGGTGGATTTACTATGATTTGGATGAATAGAAATAAAGATTATGATTCATTTGACACAGACCATAACTTAGAAAAATATTCAGGTTTGATTAAAACATCACCTTGGACTGCAACTATGATGGGACTGTTTTTATTAAGCTTAGCTGGTATTCCACCTTTTGCACTATTTTGGGGTAAAATGTATCTTATTGGGAGTGCTGTAAATGCAGGGTATTTAATCTTAGCATTAATCATGGCATTAAATTCAGTAATAGCAGCATACTATTATTTAAAACCAATAGTATATATGTTCTTAAAAGAACCATTAGAAAACCAAAATATTCAATATATGGCAAATGCAACAACTACAGTAAAAAGTTTAATAGGTATTTGTGCAATAGCTACAATATTTTCAATCTTTATAATAAATCCACTTTTAGAAGTAATCTCTTACTACGTACAAATTTCAGGTTTCTAGGATTTCTCCTAGAACCTTACTCTCTTCCAATTTTATAAATCGACTAATATATATAATTTTCTTGGAAATAAATATTTAAAAAGGAAAGAAAAGGAGTAAATTCTTTCCTTTATTTAGGGAGGAATATAAACACAAATCAAGGAAGAAAATATATTTATGTTTACTTAAGTAGGATTTTATAGAATAAAAGTGTATAAAAAGTGAGTTTTTATATCTTGTGACGTAAAAGTGACAAAATTCAATTACAATAGATTAAACTATATTTAGGATAAGAGTATGAAAAATCTATTAATCATTATATTTAGCTTATTTTTGTTTTCTCAAAATTTATTTGCTACGCAAGAAGAAAAAAAATTGTATAAAGATGCAATGAAACTTATAGATAGTTACAATGGAGATAGTGCAAAATTATATAAAGCTTTATATAAAATTGAACAATTAAAAAGATTAAATTCTCAAAGCAAATACTATTTTATATCCTATGCAGAATATTTAAGGATGGATGGTTTTTTAAGTGGAAGAAATTATAAAGAGGACTCTTTAGTTCAATCAAAAATATTTATTGAAAAAGCTTTGGAAGTTGACCCTGATTTTTTTGATACCTATTATTTAGGGGTATTTACTTATCTATATAGTTCAGATTTGATTACAACAGAAAAATTTATAAAAAAACTAGAAGCCCTTTCCAAAACAAAAGAGGATAGTGTAAAAATATTACATGTTAAATCAGCAGTAGCAGAAAAAGAAAAAAAATTTGATTTACTCATTAGTTATAGTAAACAAATATTAGAAGAAAATATATCAGAAAGTAATAATTTAAGTGCTATGTATGAGTTGGCATTTGCCTATGAAAATACTAATAAATATGATGAGGCTGAAGAATATTATAAAAAAATCATAAATATAGAACCATCTGCTTGGAATTTTCATAATTTTGCAAATTTTTATTACTATAGAAAAAAAGATTATGATAAAGCAATAGAGTATGAAAAACAGGCTTTATCTATTGCTAACTTTCCTTTAGCAAGGAAGATATTAGGAAAAGCATATTATAAAAAAGCCGCAAAGTTATATTGGGATGAAAAATGGTATCAAGACTCTTTGGAGTATTTTTTGTTAGCGGTTAGATTTTATCCTACTTCAAATGCATATTATGGTTTAGGTTTAGCATATTATCAAATAGGACATGGTTTAAAAGATAAAAAGTTAATCTATAAATCAAAAGAGGCTTTTGAAAGGTCATTATATATAAATCCTGAAAATCAACACTCTTTAAAACAATTAAAAAGAGTAAATAAATTAATAGATTGGTTGAAACATAATAGTTAGATTTATGAAGCTTTTTTAGTAAGAGGAGGGAGTAGTTTATCTGCCATATATTTTAGTCTTTCTATATTTTCTATTATAAAGTTTTCTTTGGGAGTAATAAAAAAAGAGTCTAAAACTTTTGCTCCAATTGAACAAGCTGTATGTTCCATATATGTTTTTGTGGTATAAAAACTATGATTCATAAAATATTTTGTTGTATTGTAGTTGATTAATATTGCATTTTTTTCTGAAGTTTGTTTTCTAATTGTAGATTGAAGTTGTCCATAAGGCCAATAATAATAGGCTATTAATCTTTGGGAAAATTTATTTAGGATTTTATTTTCTTTAAAAAGGTATCTTCTATCAGATAAAATAAGATAAGAATCAGCTTTTTCTACTCTATCTAAGACATCATTTAGTTCATCTTTTATAACACATTTAACAGGGCATGAACCTTTTATTTGTGTGCAACATCTACATTTTGTACATTGTACAAAATTAATATCACTTAGTTGTATTAAATCAACTTCTATATTAAATGAACAATAATAGTTTTTAAAAAAATCTATAATTTTTTTTGTTTCATTGTGATGATATTCTGTTGTATCTACAATGGCAATTTTCATAATTTATCCTTTTATAGAATAATTGTAACAAATAATAGTGACTTTTCTGTGACTTTTTTTATTAAATCTAAAAGTAATACTTATCTTGATACAATCCCATTAGAAAAATTTTTAAGGATTGATTTTGAAGACTATTAGTGTTGCACACTCTCCAGATGCTGATGATATTTTTATGTATTATGCTATAAAGTTTGGTTGGGTTACTCCTAAAGATGCTGAATTTTCTAATATTGCAGATGATATTGAGACTTTAAACCAAGCTACATTAAAAGGTGAGTATGATATTTGTGCAATCTCTTTTGCTTTGTATCCATTTGTTAAAGATGATTATGCATTACTTAAAACTGCTGTTTCTTTTGGTCAAGGTTATGGACCAAAACTTATCAAGAAAAAAGGGGTAAGTTTAAAAAGAAATTTCAAAGTAGCTTTAAGTGGTGAATTTACTACAAATGGTTTATTGTTTAAGATAGCTTATCCAGATGCAAGAATTACTTATATGAACTTTTTAGATATAGAAAAAGCTGTATTAGATGGAACAGTTGATGCTGGTGTTTTAATCCATGAATCAATTTTGACTTACAATGAGCAGTTAGAGGTTGAAAAAGAGATTTGGGATATATGGGTGGAGCTTAGTGGAGGAGATTTACCTTTGCCTTTAGGTGGTATGTGTCTTAGACGTTCCCTTCCCCTTCATAGTGCAATTGATTATGAAAATACTTTAATAAAAGCTGTAGATGTAGCAAATAAGAATAGAAATGTGTTAGCTCCTATGTTACTTGAAAAAGGTCTTATAAGAGTAGATGCAAATACTTTAGATACATATCTAGACCTATATGCAAATGATACCTCTGTGATGATGGATGAAAAACAATATCAAGCTTTGGATAAATTGTTTGAGCTAGGATATAAACATGGCTTTTATGAAAATCTTATAAAAGCAGAGGATTTTTTAATTCCAACTGAATATGAAGAATTTAGAAACAACTAATAGGGAATAATGAATATTGAATAATTATATTAAGCAGATTGATTTTTCTAAATATTCATCAATACATATAGGTCCTGTTACTGATGTTCTTATTATAAATGAGATAGATGATTATAGCGATTATCAAATAATTGGTAGGGCTAATAATCTTTTGATATCTAATACTCCTCCTAAGTTTGCAATTTTAGGTGAGCAATTTGATTATATAAAGCAAGAAGAAAACAAACTTTATGTAGGGTGTGCTACAACATCAGGGAAACTTTTAACGTATTGTAGAAAAAACGATATTGCTAACTTAGAATTTCTTGCAAAACTACCAGGAAATCTTGGTGGTTTAGTAAAAATGAATGCCGGGTTAAAATCTTGGGAAATCTTTAATTATATAAATAAAATCAAAACTAAAGATGGCTATATAAAAAAAGAGGATATAAACTACTCATATAGAGATACCAAACTAGATACAATCGTTTATGAGGTTGTATTTGATATAGAGTATGGGTTTAGTAAAAAAAAACTCAAAGAGTTTAATAAAATGAGAGATAATCAACCCCAAACACCTAGCGCTGGAAGTTGTTTTAAAAACCCCCAAGGGGACTTTGCAGGTAGACTTATCCAAGAGGTTGGATTAAAAGGTGTAAGACGTGGGGATATGGCATTTAGTGAGGTTCATGCTAATTTTTTAGTAAATTTAGGCAAAGGAACTTATGAGGATGCTATATCTTTGATTAATGAAGCAAAAAGCAAAATAAAGGAAAAATTCAATATTGAAATTCAAGAAGAGATTAAAATCTTTTAATGAGGGCTTTTAATTTTTTTATGTTAGAATTTCGGATTGTAAAAAAAAGATAGGGTAATTATAAGTGAAAAATTTAGTAATAGTAGAGTCACCAGCAAAAGCAAAAACAATATCAAAATTTTTAGGAAAAGACTATAAAGTCATGGCTTCAATGGGTCATGTAAGAGATCTTCCTAAGTCAAAATTAGGGTTTGATCCTGATAAAAATTTTGAGCCAAAATATTTAATCTCAACAGATAAGAAAAAAGTAATAAGTGATTTAAAAAAAGAGATTTCAAGTGATACTACTATATACCTAGCGGCCGATGAGGATAGGGAGGGAGAAGCTATTGCTTGGCACCTAATTCCTGCACTTAAAATTGAAAAAAACCCTTTAAAAAGAATTGTTTTCCATGAGATTACAAAAGATGCAATCTTAGAAGCTATAAACAACCCAAGAGAGGTAAATCAACATTTAGTTGATGCTCAGCAAGCAAGAAGAATCTTAGATAGAGCAGTTGGATATGAACTTTCTCCATTACTTTGGAAAAAAGTAAGATATGGTCTTAGTGCAGGTAGAGTTCAATCAGTTGCAGTAAGAATCATAGTTGATAGAGAAAATGAGATTAGAGCTTTTGTTCCAGAAGAGTATTGGAGAATAAAAGCTGAGTTTATAAATCCAGCATTTGATGCACTTTTAGCAAAAATAGATGGAAAAAATGAAAAAGTAGAAAATGAAGAACAAGCAAAAGCGATAGAATTTTCAATAAACCAAGGTAATTTCCAACTAACAGATATAGAAGAGAAAGAAAGCACTAGAAATCCAGCTGCTCCATTTACAACTTCAACACTTCAACAAGAAGCTAGTAGAAAGATTGGATTATCTGTAAAACAAACTATGGTTATAGCTCAACAATTATATGAGGGAAATGTTGGAAATATTCCTAACCATACAGGTGGTTTAATTACATATATGAGAACAGACTCATTAAATCTTTCAAAAGTTGCAACAAGTGCAGCTAAAGAGGTTATTGAAAATGAGTATGGAAAAGAGTATGCATTAAGCAAACCAAGAGTTTATAAATCAAAAGCAAAAGGGGCACAAGAGGCTCACGAAGCTATTCGACCAGTAAATATGGCACTTAAACCAAGTGATATAAAACCATATGTTGAAAATGCTCAATATAGATTATATAGTTTAATCTGGAAAAGAACACTAGCAACTCAAATGGCTACAGCAAAAATAGCAAATACAACATATAAAATAACTGCTGGAAAAAACAAAGAGTATGAGTTTCAAGCAAAGGGTCAAAGAATCATTTTCCCAGGGTTTATGAAAGCTTATACAGAAGGAAGTGATAACCCTGAATCTGCACTAGATAGTAGTGAAAAGATACTTCCTACTGTAAAAGTTGGTACAGTTTTAGACTTAGAAAACTTAGATTTAGAACAAAACTTTACAAAACCACCTGCAAGATATACAGAAGCTAGTTTAGTTAAAAAATTAGAGAGTGAAGGGATTGGAAGACCATCAACTTATGCTCCAACTATCTCAACTATTCAGCAAAGAGAGTATGTAGTAAAAACAGAAGATAAAAAACTAGCTCCAACTCCAACAGGAGAGATAGTAAATAGTTTCTTAGTTGATCACTTTCCAGAAATTGTTGATTTAGGATTTACAGCAAAAGTTGAAGAGGAGTTTGATGAAATAGCTGATGGGAAAATTGCTTGGCAAAAAGTTATGCAACAATTTTATGGTGGATTCAAAAAAACTATCAATGAAAAAGAAGAGAGTGTAAATAAAGAGGATTATCTTCAAATAAGAGAGATAGGAATTGATCCAAAATCTGGTAAACCAGTTAGTGCTAGAGTTGGAAGATTTGGTCCTTTTGTTCAAATTGGAACAAAAGATGATGAAGAGAAACCACAGTTTGTAGCAATCCCTGATCATCTAAATATGGATACTATTACACTTGATGAAGCTTTATTTTTATTTACACTTCCAAGAGTTGTAGGACAAACTCAAAGTGGTGAAGAGATTAAAGCAAATATTGGAAGATTTGGTCCATACTTACAAGTGAAAACAAAATATTATTCACTAAAAGAGGATGACCCTTATACTATTGAGTTACCAAGAGCTTTAGAGGTTATCAAACAAATTGATGAAGCAAAAGAGAAAGCTTTGATAAAAGAGTTTGCTGAAGAGAAAATACAAGTATTAATAGGACAATACGGTCCATATATCAAACAGGGAAGAAAAAATTATAAAATTCCAAAAGGTGTGGAAGCTGATGATTTAACGTTAGAGCAAACATTAGAGATAATTGCAAAAGACCCAAAATCAAAAACAACAGCTAAAAAAACTACGGCAAAAAGAACAACAGCTAAAAAAACCACAACAAAGAGAAGTACTGCTAAAAAAACTGAAAAAAAGTAGTATATGAAAATAGGGATATTATCTGATAGTCACCGTAAAGTTGACTATACAAAAGAAGTTGTCGAGTATCTAAAAGAACAAGGTAGTCAATACCTTATCCACGCTGGTGATTTATGTGTTGAGGAAAATCTTCAAGTTTTAGAAAAATCTGGATTAAAATATATTAGTGTATTTGGAAACAATGACAGGGGGTTAATCTCTTGTTCTACAAACTACAATATAAAACAAGAACCATATCTTTTTAAGATAAAAGATACAACTTTTAAGTTGATGCATCTTCCTTATTATATGACACCAGATAGTGATGTGGTGATTTTTGGTCATACTCATATCTTTGAAAGTGAATATAAAAATGAAACTTTGTTTTTAAATCCTGGGGAAGTGTGTGCAAGAGAGAAACCACTTATAGAGTGTGTGATGTTAGAAATTAATGAAAATGAGTATATAATCAACTATTACTCAAAAAATATAAATGAAAATAAATTTGAAAAAAAAGAGATAATATATGAATGCAAAAATCAATCAAACAACTGAGATTTTTTTATGTGCTATTTGTAATATAGAGAGTGGTACATGTAATGAAGATTGTAAGTTTTGTACTCAAAGTGTAAAGTATAAAGCAGATATTCAAAGATATAAACAAAAAGAGATTGAACAAATTGTAGAGGAAGCAAAAAGAGCAAAAGCAAACAGTGCAAATGGATTTTGTCTAGTTACGGCAGGAAAAGGACTTACTGACAAAAGATTAGAGTTTGTATGTGAAGCAGCAAGGGCAGTTAAAAAAGAGAATTTAGGTTTGATTTTAATCGCTTGTAATGGAACCGCAAGTGTAGAACAACTTCAAACTCTAAAAGAAGCGGGAGTTGATGCCTATAACCATAATCTTGAAACTGCACAAGATTTCTATTCAGAGATTGTTACAACACATACTTGGGAAGAGAGATACCAAACTTGTAAAAATGTAAAAGAGGTTGGTCTAAGACTTGTATGTGGTGGAATTTTTGGTTTGGGTGAAACTCAAGAACAAAGAGTATCTATGCTTGAATCTATTGCTTCACTTGATCCTATGAATGTGCCATTGAACTTTTTTATTCCAAATAAGGCTTTACCTATTGAGGCTAGTAAAATAAAAAGAGAAGAGGCTTTCGAACTGATTGAATTAGCAAGAAAAATGATACCAAATGCTAAGAAAATTATGGTTGCAGGTGGTAGAGAGCTAATGTTTGGTGAAGAGCAGTATAAAATCTTCGAAAGAGGAGCAAATGCTTTTGTAATAGGAGATTATCTAACTACATCAGGAAAATCAGTAAAAGAGGATATGGATGAGCTTGAGAGATTAGGCTTTAAAATAAAAAGAGAAAGGGAATAGGCTTACTTTATGAAAGAAGAAGTTTTTATAATAATATCAATATCATTGATAATATTTACTTCCCCTCTAATCTCAAGATTTTTAAGATTACCAACTATCACTATTGAGATAGTTCTTGGAGCTATTGCAGCTTATTATTTATTTATTTTTGATCATCCTATTTTAGAGTTAGTAGCAGAGCTTGGATTTTTATATCTAATGTTTTTGGCAGGACTTGAGGTTGATTTAAAGAAATTAGTAAATATCTCCTCAAGTCTTCTTAAAAAGTCTATTTTTTATAATATTATACTTTTCTCCCTTTCCACGGCGATTAGTTTATACTTTAACCTTGGAAAGATATTTATAGTTATATTACCACTTATCTCTATAGGATTATTAGCTGCACTTAAAAAAGAGTATGGGGATGTGGAGTGGATAAGACTTTCTATTACGGTTGGACTTATAGGTGAGATTGTTTCAATCTTCGCCTTGACTACAGTTTCAGCAGCTTTAGAGTTTGGTATAAATTTTGAGTTCTATAAAACAATGTTTTTATTTACAGCATTTTTAGTATTGATGTTGTTTGTTTATAAAGCGTTTCATAATCTTATCTGGTGGTATCCTGAGATAAAAACTTATCTTATGCCAGAAGTTGACCATCAAGAACAGGATATAAGAATATCAATGGCTATATTCTTTTTGATGATTACAGTTATGATATATCTACATCTTGAAGTTGCTTTTGGGGCATTTATTGCAGGTACATTTATCACAACATTTTTTGAAGAACATAATAAACAATTACCTCACAAGTTAGAACACTTTGGTTTTGGTTGGTTGGTTCCAATATTCTTTATCTATGTTGGTTCATCTTTTCAAATAGATTCATTATTTCATGATGGTTTAATAATAAAAGCCTTATTAATAACAGTTGCAATGATTGCTATTAGATTGATTGCATCAACTTTATTTATCAAAGATATGGGATGGAATAGATTTTTTATGATTGGACTTTCTCAGTCTATGCCTCTTACACTTTTGATTGCTGTTGCAACATTGGCATATCATAATCATTCGATTACACAGTTTTATTATTATGCCTTTATTTTGGCAGCTATTTTAGAAGTACTTATTGTAATGATTGCAATAAGACTTTTATCTCATTTTACAAACCTTTCTGGAAAAAAATAGTACATATCTCAGTATTGAAGAAAAAAGTAAAAATTACTTTTTTCTCTAAATAAAATAGAATTCTAAAAACTTATAAGTATTTCTTTCAAAAAATAACACAGAAAGTAACGATAATCAAATAAAATAGAAATAAAAAAAGTTATTTGATAATAACGAAAAGAGATATAGTATGAAATTAGGATTATTGTTACTTAATGTATTAGTAGTAATATTATTAAGTGGGTGTGGAGGGGGTTCTTCTTCCTCTTCAGAAAAGCCACCCCTTGAAGAAAAAACAGGAGTCTTTGTAGATAATTTAGTTATTGGGATGAAATATGTAACTGCCCAGAGTAGTGGATATACAAATGAAAAAGGCGAGTTTCCTTATAACGGTGGAGTAGTAGAGTTTTATATCGGTAATATAAAAATAGGAGAGATAACTTCACTTCCAAGTGACGGATATCTATTTATTCAAGATATAATAGGTGTAGATAGAACAAATATAGAAGATGAAAGAGTATTAAAAATAGCGAAGCTTTTACAAAGTTTAGATTCAAATAAAGATACTGATGAAATAGAGCTTCTTCAAGGTGATTTAGAAAAATTTAATGCCACAAAAAAAGATATCCAAGATATTGATGTTGATACTATTTTAATGCAACAAGGCTTTACCCCAATAAGTAAAATCGATGCAAAAAGACATTTGAACAATATGTTAAAGTATTATGAAGTAATAGAGAGTGAAGATGTTTTAGTATTAAAAGATAGTTCAATAACAAACCTTGAAACAGACGTTTCTTTAAGTCCAGAAATAAGTTTGTTTTTTAGTAGTGATGTGAGAAAAAATCTAATAAATAAAAATAATATATTATTAAAAGATAGTTCTGATACTCTTATTGATTATGAGATGAAGCATGAGTTTGATAAAGTAATAATAAAACCTATTAATAGCTTACACTATTCAACGGAATATAAAATAATTATAAAAAGAGTAGTAGAAGATTATGGTAGAAATAGCTTAGAAAACGAAGGTGATAACTTAGATAAAATTATCACTTTCATTACTGAAACTGAACCTGATACTATAGCTCCAGAAATTACATTAAATGGTTCAGAAAATGTATTTATATATTTAGGAGATGAGTATTTAGAAGTAGGAGCAGTTGCAACAGATAACATAGATACAAATTTAGAAATAAAAATTGTAGGAAGTGTTGATACTAATACAATTGGAAAATATTTCGTAACTTATAGTGTATCAGATAGTGCTGGGAATATAACAACAAAGGTAAGAACTGTGGAAGTAACTCCCATACCTGATACTACAGCTCCAACATTTACGACAGCAGATGTAGTAAGTGTAGATGAAAATCAGATGCAATCTTTTATAGTAAATGCTATAGATGATTCGATAGTAACATATAAGATATCAGGGATAGATGCAAGTTATTTTGATATAGATTCAACTACAGGAGAGATTACTTTTAAAATAGCCCCAGATTATGAGATAAAAAATCAATATCTTATTATCTGTTACTGCAAGAGATAGATCACAAAATCGTCTCAAGTCAAAATATTACTATAAATATAAATGATTTAGATGAGATTTCTCCTGTATTTACTACATTAAATAGTGTAAGTGTAGATGAAAACCAAACATCAGCACTAACTGTAAATGCAACAGATAGTTCAACAGTGACATATACAATATCAGGGACAGATGCAAGTTATTTTAATATAGATTCAAGTACAGGAGAGATTACTTTTAAAATAGCCCCAGATTATGAGACAAAAAATCAATATCTTATTACTGTAATAGCAACGGATACATCATTAAATTTCTCAACACAAAATATTACTATAAATATAAATGATATCTATGAAGGTATTACTGTAACTCACAATACAATATCATATATTACAGTTAAATCACCAATAACAGGGAAAATATGGTTAGATAGAAATCTTGGTGCAACGCAAGCTTGTACAAAATCAAGGGAAGAATTTAGCTCAGATGCAGAATATATTGCCGATCAAAAAAGTTGTTTTGGGGATTATTATCAATGGGGAAGATTAAGTGATGGACATGAAAAAGAGACTTCACTAGTAAGTAGCACTCAGGCTACAGATATTAAAAATGCAGGAGCTGATTTTATAAGTTCATCTTCTTCTTATAGCTATGATTGGGCAAGAGATTCTGATCAAGATAAAAGTTTAAGAGAAATACAATGGGCAAAAACAGATGGAAGCTCTGTTTGTCCTATAGGTTTTAGAGTTCCAACTTCACAAGAATTATCTGATGAAACAATATATTATGACGGAACAATTGATGAAAGTACTGGTGCAGTAAAAATAGTAAATCGTGATACTGCTTTTAAAAACTTTTTAAAACTTCCAGTTGCAGGAATTAGAATTAATACCAATGGGACAGTAAGCAACCAAGGAGAGTTAGGTTCTTTATGGTCTAATTCAAATGATTCTGTACCTATATCTCAGATATATTTTGAGGAAAATTCTTCTTCTAATTATAGTAATTCTTTTACTTCATATGGTTTCTCAGTTCGTTGTATTGAAGATGAAAATTTAAATCCAACTGCAAATGCGGGAGAAGATAAAGTTATATTTTTAGGAACAAATATAGAATTTGATGCAATTAACTCAAGTGATAGTGATAGTTCGATTAGTTTTTATGAATGGAAAGAGGGTAGTACTGTATTATCTTCATCTCAAAACTTCTCAAAATCAGATTTTAGTTTAGGAGAACATACTATTACATTAATAATAACAGATGATGCAGGAGCAAAAGATTTTGCAAAGATCAATATAAAAGTAGTTCCTATAAGTGTTACTCATAATTCTTTGACATACAATTTAGTTATTTCCCCTATCACAAAAAGAGTTTGGTTAGATAGAAATATAGGTGCAACAAGTGTGTGTACTAAGTCAAGGGCAGATTTTGTAGATTCAGATGAGTATGTGCTCGATCAACAAAGTTGTTTTGGTGGTCTTTATCAATGGGGAAGATTAACCGATGGACACGAAAAAAGAACATCATCAAGTACATCAACAAAAGCAACTAGTATAACAAATGCTGGAACAGATTTTATTATGGATGTTGATTGGTTAGATGGTTATATAGGTGGAGCTACAAGAGCTGAACAATGGAGTAAAACAGATGGTACTTCAATTTGTCCTATAGGTTTTAGAGTACCGACAAAGACAGAATTAGGTGAGGATACAATTACATACGATGGAATAGATGATTATGTTACAGGGGCAGTAGATATAAAAGATGCAGATACTGCCTTTAAGAATTTTTTAAAAATCCCTTTTGCTGGAACTCGTAATGAATATTATGGATCAATAGGAAGAACAGGATTGTCTGGAGCACTCTGGTCAATAGTAACACCTGGTACTTGGAGTGCAAGGGCTATATATATAGATGTTTCTGCTTCAGGGGTGTTTTCTGATTTACAGTTTGGTAGAGCAGTATCAGTTCGTTGTATACTAGATTAAGATATTTTGAGTAAATAAGATTTTTGTTAAAGTAGAGTGGAAGACTCTGCTTTAACTATTTTTAAAACACCCAACCCGCTTGAAACATAAACTTAGAATCATAATCTTCTTCGCTTTTCACATCAGAATTACCAATTTTATAAGCTAAGTGAGCATTTAAAAAGAACTCTTTAAATCCTGCATAATACCCTAAACCAATATCTTGATATGTTTTATTTTGTTCATCTGAGATTTTTTCACTCATAGTAACTCTTGCAATATCATAAAAATACTAAGTTTAGAGTTTAGACCTTTGAAATTTGGTAGATTATAAAAAAGTTCAGTATTAAAAATATATCCATTTTCAGCACTTTGTTCCCCTTGAGGATATAGTTTAACCCCATTTATACCCCCAATACTTAAATCCTGACTTCCATCAAGGTTTTTATTATCTAAGGCATATTGAAGTTGTAAAGAGTTTTCCCATTTAAAATATTTATTTATAGTTAAACTCTCTTTTACTTCAAGATTTATTTTAGAGAAATTACCGTTTGTATTGGCACCATTTTCATCATTTTGTTTATCCTCTTGATTATCAAAGCTTAGTTTACCTGCTGTTAGGTAGAAATTGATGTTTGATTGAAGATAATTATTAAAAAAATCAGAGTCTTTTGTATAATCAACTCCTGCAACAGCTACTATCGTATCTTTTGCCAATGTAGTAGAAGTAGAGTTTATTTTATCTTCCATTTTATTGTAAGAGGTTTTAAGATAAGTGTCTAAACTCTCATTGCTAGTTTTTATCAAAGGATAAGTGATTTTAGCAATAATACTATTTGAATCTCCCAGGGCATCAAGATTTTCATAAGTACTTCCTAATTCATAAGTTGTTTTAGAAAAACTAACTTCACCTCTTAAACCATTTTTATAAAGAGGAAAATTATAAGCTAAACTTCCATTTAAAAGGTCACTATTTTGAGAACTCAAAGCTGTAAGTGAGATTTTATCTCCTATTTTAAAAGGGGAGTTTATATTAACCCCTGCCATAACTCTATGTTTACCTGTATACTTAGAACCATAATTGTCCCCAACTACATAACCATCATATTTTTTAGTCGCACTTGTACCTATTATAAAATCACTTGTACCAACTTCCTTTCCAGGTTTTATTTGTGTACTAGTAACAGCTACCCCAGGAGTATTATTGATAATCAATAAAGCTCTTTGCAAACTTTTTGTTGAGATTGTTCCCTCTTCTGTACTCTTAATATCATCTAAATTAGCTTGAAGTATAGAATCTTTTACTAAAGAGTTGTTTTCTAAAATAAACTTAGAGTATTTACCTTCTACTACAGAGATTTTTAAAATATTTTCTTGCTTTTGTAAATCTTGTACAGGAATATAAGCCCTTGCTACAAAGTAACCTTTTTCTCTATATTTTTTTGTAATCAAGTTTGTAATATCTTGAATATCTTTAAAACTTAGCTCTTTATCTTCAAAAGGTTCTACAATAGTTTTTAAATCTTTGTTTGATATATGCATTGCCCCTGAGATTAAAAACTTTTTGATAAAAACCTTCTTTCCATCTTCAAAAACTTTTTTGTACTCTTCATCCTCACTTTGTAAAGGGGGTAAAAGTTTTTTCTCTTTTTCTATTTTAGGAGGTTTAACCTCTTTTAATACATCACCTATGTTTGGAACCTCTACCCCATATAAGTTAATAGTTGCAAATAAAGATAGTGTGATTAAACTTGTAATTTTTATATTTTTCATCTAAATAGAATTTCCTTTCTTTTTATTTTCTTCCTCATCCTCATCTAAGATAAGTTCTCTTTGTGTACCATAAGGCATATTGATACCACCATCTAAAACCTTAAGAACAATCCCATTTATAATAGGGAAAGAGGTTTCTCCTTGTTGTAATAAATCAGTAATGATATTTTGAATAGATGCTATTTTCTCTGAATTGATATCTAAAGAGTTAAAATCTATATTGTTAAAATCCTCTATAGAGTTAATAGAAGAACCATTTATAATACTAGCAATAAGACTACCTAAAGAGTTGTTGATATTAGCAGTAGCAATAAAAGAGTCTTCAAGTAAAGTGTAGTTTTGACTATCAGTACCAGTTAAAGATATACCTTGTATATAAACGTTTTTATTGTTAGCAGGTTTTTCATCCTCAAAGTTTGCACTAGAATAGATAGCTTGAATATCATCACCTTGGATCACACCACTTAAAGAACCATTTGCAATAGCAGTAGTAGAACCATCATACTCCTTGTCATTTGCAGTAAATGTAGCAAGAATAGATTTAGGTGTGATAGTTAAAGTACCATCAATAAACTCTAAGTTATAGTTGTTGTCTTCCCCTAAAGCCAAGATAGTATAAGTTCCAGCATTACGACCAGAACCAGAGATAGAAATAGAATCTAAAACAGATTTATCTTCATTATTCACTAAACCACTTACAGTATAGTTATCTATAGTATGAGTATTACCATCATAAACAACTTCTTTATTATCTACTGTTACTGTTGCTAAAGCTTTATTAATAGAAGCAGTGGTAGTTGTATCACTGTTATCAAAAGAGTAATTAGTTATATCAGTTCCACCTAAAGATATATCAGTAATACTAACAGTTTTATTTTCTCCCGCATCTTTATCAGTAAATGAAGCAGTTTGAGATATAGTAATATCATCTCCTAAAATAACACCAGATAATACACTATCCACAACTGCACTTGTAGTACCATCATAAACTTTATCACTTGCACTAAAAGTAGCAGAGATATTTTTAGGAGTAATACTAGCAGTAGAAGAACTAGAACTAGCAATAGTATAGTTAGAACTACTACTTCCCGATAGAGAGATATTAGATATAGAGATAGGTTTATTATTACCAACATTTTTATCACTAAATGAAGCAGAAAAAGAGTTTAATGTTACATTATCTCCTGAAATAATGCCAGATAAACCACCATTTAAAGAAGCATTAGCAGAAGTAGTACCATCATACGTTTTATCACTTACTGTAAAATTAGCCGTTAAAGTTTTTGGAGAGATAGTAGCAGTAGTAGTTGTATCACTGTTATCAAAAGAGTAATTAGCTATATCAGTTCCACCTAAAGAGATACCAGTAATATTAACAGTTTTATTATTGCCAACATTTTTATCAGTAAATGAAGCCAAGAAAGAATCTAGTGTTATATTATCTCCTGAGATAACACCAGATAAAGTTCCATTTACATTTACACTTGTAGTACCATCATAAACTTTGTCATTTGCACTAAAAGTAGCAGAGATGTTTTTTTTATTGGTAGTTAAAGTACCAGTATCATAGCTTATGATATATCCATGTTGAGAAGAGTACAGCCCATCTACACCTATAGTAGCAGTTCCAGCATTTTTTAGATCATCACTTGAAGTATAATTTAGCGTACCTTGTACTAAAGAGCTATCATAAGTTGGGATAGAGTAAGTTACTCCTGCACTTCCACTATAAGTAGTACCATCATAAGTTCTTGTATGATCATTTGCTTTTACAGTAAGGTCTGTCATAAATGCTCTTAAAAGAGGTCTAGTATGACCTTCATAGATTATCCAATCATTCGTAAAGTCAAAGTTTGCATAAGTTGCTTCATCAAAGGCATTGATTGTATTGGTTGAGCTGTAGATTCCTGTAGTACCTGCGGTGTCTCCATCTCCAACTCCAAGTGCTTGTCCTGTGGTGTCTATATCCCAGTATGAGTTTAAAATTGGATTAAAAATTGAAGCAGTAGAGCTTAAAGCTCCAACTACTCCTCCTACTCTTGAAACACCTGTTATAGCTCCACTTGCATAAGAGTTACTTATCGTTTCATATCCATCGTAGAAACCGACTAAACCACCAACTTTGTGATTTCCAGTAACATCTCCTGAAGAGTAGGTGTTATTTATTGTGGTGCCATATACGTTACCAACTAAACCACCAATATTATCATCTCCACTAACATTTCCTGAAGAGTAGGAGTTATTAATTTGTCCTCTGTATGAATAACCAACTAAACCACCAACATTATCATCTCCACTAACATCTCCAGATGCATAGGAGTTACTTATATTATTTTGAGAAGTAGAAGGATAGAGTCTTCCAACTAAACCACCTATCAGCTGTCCACTGCCAGATACAGTAGCTGTTGAGTAAGAGTTACTTATAGTAGAAGCATTCGCTGCAACATTCCCTACTAATCCACCAAGATTACTATTTCCATTTATACTGCCAGTAGTATATGAATCACTTATGGAAAGATTAGAACTTGAATCTTTGTAACCAAGTAATCCACCAAGATTATTATTTCCAGTAAGATTTACAGATGTATAGGAGTTTGTTATAGAAGTATTATCATTTGCATATCCCATTAAACCCCCAACACTATTATTTCCATTTATAGTACCTGTGACATAGGAATTGTTAATTGTTAAAGCAAGTGCATCTCCTACTAATCCTCCAACATCATACCTCCCTGTAATATCCACATTAGTAAGTCCTAAATTGGAGATACTTTTTGAAGACCAATTTTGCCCAAAAAGACCAATATTATTTTCACTTCCTCTATTGATATATAAGCCATCTATCACATGACTTTTACCATCAAAGTTTCCTGTAAAATATGTACTATCATCTCCAATAGGATCAAAGCCTTTAGAACTCCACATATTGCCTGTATATTTTATATCATTGGCTAAAGTATAGTTTGCTGTTAAGTCCATAGCCATAAGTTGGAGTTGGTGGTCGTTTGTGATAGTAGTAGAGTATTCACTTCTTAAAAAAGGTCTTGTCTCACCTTCAATCATAAACCAGTCATTGGTAAAATCAAAGCCTGCGTAAGTTGCTTGATTGAAGGCGTTTACAGTGTTGGTAGAGCTATAAATTCCTGTAAAACTTCCTGGTGAATAGCTTCCTAGAAACCCTACACCAATTGTTTGACCTGTGGTGTCTATATCCCAGTATGAGTTTGTGATTACATTACTTAAACTATTACTATAGCCAAGTAGTCCTCCTTTATATCCACCTGAATTTATCTTTCCTATAGCATAAGAGTTGAATATCTTTAGATCTTGATGTGCTGTACCAACAAGTCCTCCCCCATCAGTATTTGAACTTATAGTTGTATTTGTATAAGAATTGTTAATTGTAGTATTGATATAAGCATTTCCTATTAAACCTCCTACATAGCTAGAGCCGATAACTTCTCCTATGGCATAAGAGTTTGAAATTGAAGTGTTATTATTACTTGCACCTATAAAACCACCAGTCATCCAATCCCCTTTTACATAAAGGTTTGTAAGACCAAGATTTGAGATAGTTGCACCATTGGCATATCCAAATAACCCTACATAATCTTCACTAGGTCTATTGATATAAAGACCATCTATAATATAGCCTTTACCATCAAAGTTTCCTGTAAACTGGGTAGTATTATCTCCTAGTGGATTAAATCCAGCTCCACTTCCCCAGTTTCTAGTATCACTTGCATCAATGTTTGAGCCAAGTTCATAAGTACCATTGAGTGCAGTATCTACAGCTTGAAGTTGATGGATATTATTTATGACAACTTTTCCATTTGCATTAAAAACAACTCCATTGTTTGCAATAAAATAAACTTCCCCATCACTATTGTTCGTATTTTCTATTTTTGCGTTCATGATCACTTGATCGTCTGCATTTAAAGTAAGTCTATTAGTAGTTGACCAAGTTATATCACTATTTACTGTAATATCTCCATCACCAGCTCCAGCACCTACTGTTTCGATGGTCATATCTCCACTTGCTAATTGAGATTGAATTGCACTTGCTAAAGTTGCATCAATAGTTACATCAACTGGATCAATAAGCCACTCTCCTGCTTCTATTTTTGCATCATTAAAACTAAAGAATTTTCCAGAAGTTTCTACAAATCCATCTTTGGCTCGTATCTCTCCTCCTACTTGTATCTCTCCCCCATGAGCAAAGAGTTCCACATGTCCAGATATACCATCTAAAGAATTAGCCTCTATGATTCCAGTATTATTTACAACTCCTCTTAGAAGTTCATCAACTGCATGTGTTGTAAGATAAACTTCTCCACCATCAGCTAATATAGTTCCAGAGTTTTCAACTAGTGCATCTAATACACCTTTATCTACAACAAGATCAACTAAAGAATTACCATTGAGATTTATTGTATATTCATCTGCACCTGTTAGTTGGACTCTTCCTTTTACTGCTTCTATCTCTCCAGAGTTTCTTACTTCATTGGAAGCTAGTATCACATAGCCATTGTCTTTTATCTTTATAGTACCTTGATTGATAATAGACTCAGTAGAATCTCCACTAAAGTTATAGTTCCCACTTTGAAAGTCTGTATCATTTAAGTTTTTAGTAGTAGCTAATAATCCACTTGTATTAATTGAAGCATTTTTTCCAAATAAAACTCCATTTGAATTAAGTATCCAAACTTGACCATTAGCATTAAGTGCACCATCTATGATACTTCTTTCATTTCCTACTACTCTATTAAGAGTTATAGAGTTTTTATCTGGTTGAATGAAGTTTACAACTTCATCTGCTTTTATACCAAACTTTTGCCAATTGATAGAGGCTTTTGAAGTGGATTGATTGATGTTGGTAGTTTTACCAACTTGATTTATAGAAGCATTTCCTGAAGTAACTACTCCCCCTGAAGGGCTTGCAAAACTAAGAATTGCAGAACCAAATAGGGCAGATACGATTAAGCTTATTTTCCCACCTTTTAGTATCCTAAAACGTGAAGAATAGTTGTGATTTAATTTCATGATATATCCTTAAACATAAAAAAACTTTTTTTCTTATATTTAAGTATTATATTTAGCTATCGTTATTTCTTGTGTTACTTTTTTATTTTATTATTAAACCATAAAGAGATATGGGTTCCTTTGTCAACTTTTATTTCAAGGTTACCCTCTAATTGTTCTGTTGCAAGGGATTCAACCATCATTTGTCCAAAAGTCATTTTATCCGATTTTGTTAGTCCTTTTCCATTGTCAGATACTTCTAATAAGATGCCATTATTGTGATTATTTAGATTTATACTAATACAACCCTCTTTCCCATCAAAAGCATATTTTATTGCATTTGTAACAAGTTCATTTACTATAAGACCACAATATATAGCTTCTTCTATATCTAAAGAGGCATTGATGTCTAATTTAAAAGTGATATTATCCATCTCAAAACTACTTTTTATATTTTCTATCACTTTTTCAAAGTAGATTTTTGCGTTAATATTTTCGATATTTTTTTGATTGTATAACATTTGATGAACTATACTCATAGCATGTATTTTTCGTTCTACATCTTGAAGTTTTTCTTCCATTTGTAAATCTGCGTTTTCATTTAGTTTTAAAGCATATAAAGAGGTGATAAACTGCATATTGTTTTTTACTCTATGGTGTAACTCTTTTAGAAGTAATTCATTTTGTTTTAACTCTTTATTTAATTCTTGTGTTCTAAGTTTAACCGTCTCTTCTAATCTTTTTGATTCATCTTTTTGTTTTTCTAAAAGTTCTTTTGTAAGATCATTTTTCTTTTTTTCTAAATTTCTAATTCTATAGGCTAGAGAGATAGCAAAAAGTATTGCTTCTGACATAATAAGTGTTTCAAAAGTATATTCATAAATATATTTTATAGGGATTATTCCTAAATATTGAAAAAATAAAGACAACCATGCTAAAAGTGCAAAACTCCAACTAATAAGGAAAAATTTTGCTTGAGGGTTCTTTTTGTAAAGAGCATAAAAACCAATCCATAAAAAATAATAGGGTGTAAAAAATTGGAAAAATATTACTTGAGGGACTGTAAACAAATCAAATATTTGTAAAACAAAATAGATAATATAAATATAAATAAGTACCTTTAATGATAAGTCAATCTTAGGATAGAGTTTAGTATTTAAAAATTGTCGTATAAAAAGTGTCATTGTAAAAGTTACAAAAACATTTATATACATAACTGCAAAATAAAAAACTTTTTTTACAAATTCGACATCTTCCATTGGAAAAAAATAAAAATATGGATACATAAAAAATTGATTTTGTAGTAAGGTGGCGATTAGATAAAGAAAATAAAAAAGATAAATTTTATCTTTTGTGAAGATTGATAAAAAAATATTATATATGATTAAAGCTAGTATACCTCCAAAAAATAGTGCCCAAATGATTTGTTTCTGAGTATCTTTTTTTAAAAAGCTTTTTGGTTCATAAAGTTGTGGTTTAAACCATAAAGAAAATTTTTTATTTTTAACATTTAAATAATAAGTTTGTGAACTATTTGCTTCTATTTTTAGTGGAAGATTAAAGTTAATTGTACCATCAAATTTTTTAAGATGATACATCCCTGTAATTTCTTTAGAGATAACTTTTTGATTTTTAACTTCATATAAAAAAATCTCTTCAGTAGATAGATTGTCTATACCAAGGGTTTTATTAATTGTTTGATTTGTTGGATTTTTTAGCTCAAACTTTAGCCATACCCCTTCTGGAATAAGATTACAATAGTCTATTGCTTCTTTGTTTGTAACTTCAAATTGTAAATCTTTATTTAAAATAGTTGAAATTGTTTCTTTATTTCCAATATCATGGTAAATTTTTGAACTTTTTAATATGTTGATAGTGTCTGTTTGATCTACATTTATAGATGCATATAAAAATAAAAATGGGGAAATTAGAAATAATAAATAACGCATAAAACTCTTTTTTAAGAAAGTTTAACATAAAAAAAATAATATATTTAATTTATAACGGGGATTATAACATTGAAGTGTTACAATTAAGAATGAAAAAAATTAATATACTAATCATCGAAGATATGATGTTAACAGCACAAAAAATGAAAAGAACATTAGAGTTAGCTGGCTATAATGTAGTTGCCATAGCTAGTAGAAGTGAACAAGCTTTAGATGTAATGTTTCAAAATGATGTGGATTTAATCGTTGCAGATATAAATATAAAAGGTGATTTAAATGGAATCGAAACAGCTCAATTGATTCAAAAGAATTTTAATGTGCCCGTTATATTTTTAACCTCTTATCATGATGATGCAACACTTGCAGAGGCTTCAAATGTTAATTTTACAGGTTATATAGTAAAACCTTATTTGGATAGCCATCTTCTAAGGGAGGTTAAACTTGCAACATTTCGATTTGGTTTAAATGATAATATAAAACCTATAGAGTTAAACGATGGTTATATATATGATGTACAAAATAAAAGTTTGTTAAAAGATGATGAGAAAATAACTCTAACTAAAAAAGAGGAGCAGTTTTTACATATATTAATACAAAACAAAAATGTGATAATCTCTAATGAGCATGTTGACTTAGCATTGTGGCATACAAATATTACAAATGATGAAAATAGACGACAATTATTATTTAGACTTAGGAAAAAAGTCCCTGAGTTAGATATTCAGACTATAAAAGGTCAAGGGTATGTTTTAAAGGTTTAGCTAAAATATTTTGCTAAACCTTTTTTGTTATTGGTAAAGTTTTACTATAGATACTTTTGTATCATTGAAAGTAACTTCATAATCTTCTGGAACAGAAGATAACTCAATAACTACTCTAAAAAAGTTCTCTTTTTTATGGTTACCTACTGCAATTCTTTTAAAGTTTGTTGATTCTAAATCAACTCTTTTTGTATAGAAATTTTCATTTGCTGTAAAATCAAGTACGATTTTGTTTTTTTCTGGTAGGGTGATTTTTTTAGAGATTTTATATTTTGATAAAATATCTATTCTATCATTGTCATATTCAACTTTAACAAAAGGTAAAATCTCTTTTTCATACATAACATCTAATCTTGGTTTTACATAAACTATTTGTTCTGTTTTTTTAGGTTCAACTGCTTTTTCTACTATCTCTTTTGTTTTTTCAACTGTTTTCTTTTGGGCATCTTGAATCAATTTTTTTATTTTTTCTTCAGTTAGAGTATCGTCTTTTGCTTCCTCTTTGTCTTTACCAATATTTTGCATCTTTTCGTAAGTTTCTTCAATATATTGTTGTTCTTTTTGAAACTCTCTTTGATAATCTTGGTCAACTTCTGCCATTTCCATCAATCTAGCGTGTTCCTCTTCATAGCTCGTAGTTGGCTCAAAAGGATTTTCTCTAGCTTGTAGTGAAGTTATAAGGATAAATATAAAGGTAACTAAATATAGTTTTTTCATTGTTCAGGCTCCAAATTTTTTAATTCAAAATACTCTTTTTGTAAGTGAGCATTTTCTTGCTGTAATCTTTTTATTTCACTCTTTAGATAGTTTTTTTTATGTTTTAAAGAGTTATAAACCTCTAAAGAGTTGTCTCCAAACAAAATATTAGCAACATGATAACCAAGAAACATCGTAATAGCAAGAGAAACTATTGCTATCAACGAAAATTTCTTTAGTTCATGAAAGTTTTCTCTCATTTTTATTTAGAAAATGGTTGTTTCCCTAAATATTCTGCATAACCAATCTCTGCTCCAATCTCTAAAAGTCTGTTGTATTTAGCGATTCTATCACTTCTTGCAGTTGAACCAGTTTTGATTTGACCACAATTTAAAGCAACTGCAAAATCAGCAATAAATGCATCTTCTGATTCACCTGATCTGTGAGACATTACGCAGTTGTAGTTGTTTCTTTGTGCAAGTCTGATTGTAAGCATAGTTTCACTAACACTTCCAATTTGATTTGGTTTGATTAAAATTGAGTTAGCGATACCTTTTTGAATACCTTCTGCTAAGATATTTGCATTTGTAACAAATAAATCATCACCAACTAATTGGATTTTTGAACCAAGTTTTTCAGTTAAGATTTTCCATCCATCCCAATCATCTTCTGATAATCCATCTTCGATTGAAACGATTGGATATTTTTCACAAAGTTCAGCATAGTAGTTTACTAACTCTTCAGAAGTAAGAGTTCTTCCTTCACCTTTTAGTTCATATTTTCCATCTTCTGTTACTAATTCAGATGCTGCAACATCAAGTGCGATAGCAATTTGCTCACCAGCTTTGTAACCAGCTTTTTCAATTGCTTCAATAATAACAGTAATAGGCTCTTCGTTTGATTTTAAGTTTGGAGCAAATCCACCCTCATCACCAACTGCTGTTAATTCACCCATACCATCGATGATTTTTTTTAGATTTTGATAAATCTCTGCAACAGCTCTAATACCTTCATTGAAGTTTTCAAAACCAACAGGCATTACCATATATTCTTGAAAATCTACAGAGTTGTTTGCATGTTCACCACCATTGATGATGTTACACATAGGCACTGGCATAGTCATAGCATTTGCTCCACCTAAATATCTATATAGTGGAATATCTAAACTAGCTGCAGCAGCCCTTGCAACTGCCATAGATACACCTAGCACTGCATTTGCTCCAAGATTTGAATAGTTACTTGTACCATCAATATCTTTCATAGTTGCATCTATTTCAGCTTGATTGTATGGGCTTAATCCCATTAATTCATCAGCAATAACTGTATTTACATTTTCTACAGCTTTTAAAACACCTTTACCTAAAAATCTATCATCACCATCTCTTAATTCTAAAGCTTCTCTTTTACCTGTACTCGCTCCACTTGGAACAATTGCACTTTGTTTTGTACCATCACTTAATACAACTGTTGCTCTAACAGTTGGATTACCTCTTGAGTCTAAAACTTCATCTGCATAAATATTATCAATAAATACCACGTGGTCTCCTATATAAATCATAAATTTTTATATTATACAGAATTTTTTATTTTTTGTTGCTTTTACGGTTGTTACAAAATTGTAATTTAGAGGAATAAAGAGGAATTAATAGGGGAAGAAAAAGAGTAGATTACTCTTCATCTTCTAGTTCAGTGTCACCTTCAAAAAATTCGTTGTTTACGCCCATAGCTTGCAAGATTTTATCTTCAATCTCTTTTGCTATTTCAGGATTGTCTTTTAAGAACACTTTTGCATTTTCTTTACCTTGACCTATTTTACTATCACCATAACTAAACCAAGCTCCAGCTTTATCAACAATATCAAGTTTAACACCATAATCTACAAGTTCTCCAGTTTTAGAAATACCTTCTCCAAACATGATATCAAATTCTGCTTGTTTAAACGGAGGTGCCACTTTGTTTTTTACAACTTTTACTTTTACTCTATTTCCTATAGAGTTTTCACCCTGTTTAAGTGTTGCAATTCTTCTTATATCAAGTCTAACAGATGAGTAGAATTTAAGTGCATTTCCACCTGTTGTTGTTTCTGGACTTCCGTATCCTGTCATACCGATTTTCATTCTGATTTGGTTGATGAAAATAACTGTACAGTTCATTTTGTTTAATAAACCAGTGATTTTTCTAAGTGCTTTAGACATAAGTCTTGCTTGAACCCCAACTTGTTGGTCGTCCATATCTCCATCAATCTCTACTTTTGGAGTTAAAGCTGCAACAGAATCCACAACTACAAGATTTACAGCACCACTTCTAATAATAGTTTCTAAGATCTCTAAAGCTTGCTCACCATAATCTGGTTGAGATACAAGTAGGTTATCAATATCAACACCAAGATTTCTTGCATATACAGTATCAAGTGCATGCTCCGCATCAATAAAGGCACAAACCCCACCAGCTTTTTGGCACTCTGCAATTGCATGAAGTGTAAGTGTAGTTTTACCAGAAGATTCAGGTCCATAGATTTCAACTACTCTTCCTTTTGGGATACCACCTACACCTAAAGCAAGGTCAAGCCCTAATGAACCAGTAGAGATAGACTCAACAGGAACGATCTCTTTATCACCAAGTCTTATAAGAGTTCCTTTTCCAAATGTTTTGTCAATTTGCTTGATTGCTAGTTCTAATGATTTTTTTTGATTTTCATCCATTTTTTTATCCTGTAATTGTTGTTTGTTTTAATTTATGTTGGAATCTTAACAGATTTTTTTTGAAGCTTTAAATTATATTGCAAAATGTAAGATTTTTTATTCTTCTTCATTTTTTTTATTCTGCTCTGAAAATTTTTGAATATTTTCAATTGTTTTAATATGAGAATTAACTCTTTTTTGCATATTATATCTTTTTATGTGTTTAGCCAATATTTTAGTATACTTTTTATAGTTTCTTGAATCTTTTTCAAAAGTTGCTAATTTTTTTTGTATTTTTAAAATATTTTCTGGAATTGTATTCTCTGCCATATAAAACCTGCTATCTAAAATGAGTATAAATTATTACATATAAACTCTTAAGTGTACCTCTAAATTGTAGATTAGAGTTGATTTTATCTATTAATTTACAATAAATTATTAATAAAATGAGAATTAATAATTTATTAGATATTATATCATAATATAATTACTACATAAGGTATCTCATGTTTAATGGTAAGAACATTTTAATCACAGGTGGAACTGGAAGTTTCGGTAAAAAATTTACTGAAATATTATTAAAAAATTATAAACCAAATAAAATTATCATCTATTCAAGAGATGAATTAAAACAGTATGAGATGTCCCAAGAATACTCAAGAGAATCAGGTATGAGATATTTCATTGGGGATGTTAGGGATGCTTCAAGATTAAAAAAAGCAATGAATGGTGTGGATTATGTTATTCATGCAGCGGCACTTAAGCATGTACCAATTGCGGAATATAATCCTATGGAGTGTATCAAAACAAATATTATGGGTGCACAAAATGTAATTGATGCAGCCTTAGAAAACCATGTGGAAAAAGTGATTGCTCTATCAACAGATAAGGCAGCAAATCCTGTAAATCTTTATGGTGCTACAAAATTAGCTTCTGATAAACTTTTTGTTGCAGCAAATAACTTAACTGGTATGAATGATATTAAATTTAGTGTAGTAAGATACGGAAATGTTATAGGAAGTAGGGGGTCTGTTGTTCCTTTTTTCAAAAAATTGATTGATGAGGGTGCTACAAAATTGCCAATTACTGATGATAAAATGACAAGATTTCTAATCACTTTAAAACAAGGTGTTGAGTTTGTAATCAAAAATTTTGAGAGGATGCAAGGGGGAGAGATATTTGTTCCTAAAATCCCTTCTATGAAGATAACGGATTTAGCAAAAGCTTTAGCTCCAGAGCTTCCCCATGAGATTATAGGTATAAGACCAGGGGAGAAGTTACACGAGATTATGTGTCCAGCTGATGATTCACATCTTACTATAGAGTTTGATGACCATTATGTAATAACTCCAACTATAACATTTACTTCAAAAAGAAATTATGCAAAAAATGGTCTAAATGAAACGGGAAAACCTGTAAAACAAGGATTTGAATACAACTCTGGAAATAATGATTGGTGGATGGATGCAAAAACATTAAATGATTTTATAAAAGAGATATAAAAGGACAAGCTTGATTTATGATTTTTGGAAAAATTACCAAGAGCTTTTATCTTATGAACAAGCCTTGGCTTTTGATTATAGACTTGACAATATAATAATAAAATTAAATGAGTTCTTTCAAAGATTGATTATCCATCATATTGATAAAGAAGAGATAAGGTTTTATCTGGCTGGTTCTTGTATAAAGTCTGATGTTTTTAGAGATTTGGATATGATTTTTCCAGTTAGCGAAGATAGAGAACTTATAAACGATAACTTAAATAAAGACTATTTTGAATATGAAAACAATTCATACACTTATAGATACAAAAACGATATCTATCAACTAGTTTTTAGAGAAAAATTTAAAGATGCAACTTTAAAAGAGCTTGTTGATGGGTTTGATTTTGATTCTACTAAAGTTGCCTTCGAATGTATATATAATACAAAAAAAAGACTTTTTACAATTGTTGCTTGTGATATGAGAATGGAGTTTATAGATTATATAAATACAAGAGTAAATAATCTTTCAAGAGTAAGTTTAAACCCTTTTGTATCTTTACAAAGGGCTATACATTTTCTAAAAAGAGGAGATGATGTACCATACTCAGTTTTTTTAGATATTTGCTCTAAAATTGCAGATTTAAAGATACAAGAAAATACAGAAATCTCAACTCACTTTAAAAACCTACAAGGAAATCCAAATAAATTGGAAAATATAAAAGATGCTATAGGAAACTATATAAAAGATAAAAAGAGTGAAATAGAAGAGTAGTATGAATATTATCCCTTATGGTAAACAAACAATTTTAGATGAGGATATTCAAAGCGTAGTAGAGGTTTTAAAATCAGATTACTTAACTACAGGTCCAAAGATAAAAGAGTTTGAAGAGGCTCTTTGCAGATATTCTGATGCAAAATATTGTGTAGCTGTATCAAATGGAACAGCAGCTCTTCACTTAGCTTCTATGGTTTTGTTAGAAGAGGGTGATAAAGTTTTAACAACTCCTAACTCTTTTCTAGCAACATCCAATTCAATACTTTATGTTAAAGCAAAACCAATTTTTGTAGATATTTGTGAAGATGGGAATATAGATTTGGACGCTTGCCAAAAGGTTTTAGAAAAAGATTCTTCAATAAAAGCTATTTATGTGGTACATTTTAGTGGAAATTCTGTTAATCAAAAAAAATTAAAAAGTTTAAGAGAAAAATTTGATATTAAAATTTTAGAAGATTGTGCCCATTCTATTGGAGCACTAAATGAAGGGATTAAATCAGGAAGTTGCAAAAATTCTGATATCTCTATTTTTTCATTTCATCCTGTTAAAAACTTGACAACTGCAGAAGGTGGAGCTATTACAACAAATGATGAAGAGCTTTACAAAAAACTTTTAAGTCTAAGAAATCATGGGATGGTTAAAACGGAAGATATGAAACCCTGGGAATATGAGATGACTCAATTAGGATTTAATTATCGATTGACAGATTTACAATGTGCCTTGGGGATATCTCAATTAAAAAAGCTAGATGAATTTTTGGAAAAAAGAAGAGCCTTAGCAAAAAACTATGAAGAGTTATTGAAAGATAGTATTGTAAAACCTTTGTATAGATACAATAAAGATAGTGCATATCATATTTATGTTGTGAATGTTGATTTTGAAGAATTATCAATATCAAAAGAAGAGCTTTTTATTAAGATGAAAGAGAATGGAATTTTATTACAACTTCATTATATACCTATAAATAAACAACCCTTTTATAAACAATTGGGCTATGGAGATGAAAAAACTCCTATGATGGATAAGTACTATAATGAAGCATTTACCTTACCACTATTTCCATTGTTAAGTTATGAGCAACAAAAATATGTAGTTGATACGTTATTAAGAATTTTAAGCAAGGAGAGATAATTGAAGATTTTAGTATATAAAGGAAATTATCAGTATGGAGTTGTAGATCTATTTATTGATGAGTGTATAAAGTATTTAAAATTAAAAGGTGAAGAGGTCATAGAGTGTGACTTGCTAAAAGAAAATGCAGGTAGAGAACTGCAAGAGATATTTAGCAAACATTTGATTGAGTGTGTTATTGGTTTTAATGGTTTTGGTGTAGATGTTAAAATCAACAACAATCAATCAATTTATGATGCTGTAAATACTGTTTTTTTAGCAGTTTATGTAGATCATCCTGCATATCAATTAAATAGATGTGTTGAACCTATAAAAAACTATTTATCTTGTTTCAATGATAGAAAACACGTAGAATATTTACATAAAACACTTCCTTCTAATCATAAAATCTCTTTCTTCTTGCCTCATGGTGGATTTACTAGTGATAAAAAAATCAATAATATTGAAGAGTTTCAAAAAGCTAAAGAGATAGATTTGTTCTTTGCTGCAAGTTTTTTAGGAGATGGTAAAAAATCTTGGAAAGAGAACAACCACTATCTTTCAGATATTTTAGATGAGGTTGCAGAACTGTTGATTTATGATGATTATATAAGTACTCATGAAGCATTTGAAAAAATATTTGAGAAAAAAATGATTAAATTCTCTTCAATAAGTAATGTTCAGTTAGGAAAACTTTATAGAGAGATGATGAAATATGTTAGAGGTTATAAAAGAATAACTCTAATAAATGCTTTGATTGAAAATGATGTTAATTTTGTATTATGTGGTAAGGGATGGGATAACTATATATCAAGTTTGCCAAAAGAGAAAGCTAGTAAAATAGATTATAGAAATGATTTAGATGTAAAGAAAACATTAGAACTTACAGAAAAATCAAAAGTGATAATAAATCTATCTTCAATCTTAAGTAATGGTAGTCATGAAAGAGTTTTTTCTGGAATGTTAAGACAGAGCTTAGTATTTAGTGATAAAAGTACTTATTATGATGAAGAGTTTAACGATATGGAAAATATCTTGTATTATAGTTTTAAAGATTTGAAAGAGGGAATTGACAAATTAAAACAAGTATTAGAAGATGATGAAAAACTATATCAAATGACTAGTGATGCATATGAGATTGCAGTTAAAAATCATACATGGGAAAATAGAGTAGAAACGATGCTTCAAATGGTAAAACTATCAAAAGATATGGATATCTAATTTGAAGTGTATTGCAATAATTCCTGCAAGAGGTGGTAGTAAACGAATACCTAGAAAAAATATAAAAGAGTTCTATGGTAAACCACTTATTGCATACTCTATACAAACAGCTTTAGATAGCCAGCTTTTTGAAAAGGTTATAGTAAGTACAGATGATGAAGAGATTGCAAAAATAGCACAAGAATATGGTGCACAAACCCCTTTTTTAAGACCAAGTGAACTAAGTGATGATTTTACAGGAACAGGAGCAGTAGTTAATCATACTCTAGAGTATTTAAAATCTTTAGGAGAAAACTACGATTTTTGTTGTACTATTTATGCAACAGCACCTTTACTTCAAAAAAAGTTTTTAATAGAAGGGTTTGAAAAACTAAAAAATAGTGAGGCTGTAAATAGTTTTTCTGCTACATCGATGCCTTTTCCTATCCAAAGAACATTTAAAATAACAGATGATGAAAGATGCCAAATGTTTTGGCCTGAAAACTTTTCTAAAAGAAGTCAAGATTTGGAAGAGGCTTTTCAAGATGCAGGGCAGTTTTATTGGAAAGATTTGAAAAAAACATCTAATGATATAATTTTTGGAAAAGATTCAATACCAATAATTCTCCCACGATATTTAGTTCAAGATATTGATACTTTAGAGGATTGGCAAATGGCTGAAGTTTTATATGAAGTATTAAAAAGACAAAATAAAATCTTATGAAAAAGATACTAATACGAGCTGATTCTTCTTCCTTTATAGGTACTGGACATATTATGAGATGTTTAGTTTTAGCAAAAAAATATAAAAATTCTAAAATAATTTTTGCTTCTCAAAACCTAAAAGGTAATATAAATGAAAAGATTGTTCAAAATGGATATGAATTAGAAGTATTAAACTCAAATAGTGTAGATGAACTAGATACTTTGATAAAAAGATTAGGTATTGAGTTTTTGATTATTGACCATTATGAGATTGATTTTAACTTTGAAAAAGAGATAAAAACGAGAAATAAAGATTTAGAACTTTTGGTTTTTGATGATACTTATGAAAAACATTTTTGTGATGAGGTTCTAAACCATAATCCTTATGCAAAAGCTACTAAATATGAAAATTTAGTACCAAAAAATTGTAAACTTTTTTGTGGAGATAAATATACCCTAATAAGAGATGAGTTTAAAAAAGAAAAAAGAAAATTTTATACTAAAACTAAAAAAATAAAAATTCTTGTAACTCTTGGTGGAAGTGATTACAACAATCATTCATTTGGGATTTTAAAGTTATTAAAAAGGGTAAAAAATATAGAAGTTTTTGTAGTAACAACAAAAGCAAATCAAAATATAAAGATTTTAAAAAAGATGGCTTTTTTAAATAGAAACTTTTATATTTTAGTAAACTGTGATTATATGGCAAAACTTATAAATCAAGTTGATTTTGTAATAGTTGCACCTAGTACAACTCTTTATGAAGTGATGTATATGAGAAAAAGATTTATAGCTATAAAAACTGCTTCAAATCAAGATTTTATGTATGAGTATTTAAAAAAGAAAAATGAGATGGCTTTAGAAAAGTTTGAAAAAAACAAAGTTTTTTATCTAATTAAAAAAAGCTTTACGAAGAGTATAAGATGATTTTGTTAAAAGATTATACTAAATTGACGAAAGATGAGAATATAGAGCTTCTAGATTTAAGAAATCAAGAGTATGTTAGAGAAGTATCCTTGGATGAAAAGATTATAGGATTGGATGAGCATTTATCTTGGCTTGAAAAGTTAAAAGATGATAAGACAAAAGAGTATTATGCTGTATATTTTAATGATGAGCTTATAGGAGCAATAAATCTTTTTGATTTGCATAAAGATTTAAAATGGGGAGTTTTTTTTAAACAAACTGCTAGTCTAGTTATAAAATCAATAGTCCCTTTATATTTCTTAGATTATATGTTCAAAAAATTCAATCCTTTATATATATATCTTGATGTTAAAAAAGATAACCAAAATGCCATAAGTTTTGATAAAAATTTAGGTTTTAGTATTTGCAATGAAGTGGAAAATATTGTTACAATGAGGATGAATAAACAACAATTTGAAGATGCTAAAAAAAGTGTATTTTTGAAAAGAGTAGTAAAAAAAATAGAGAAATATGAATTTTGTATGGAGAGAAGATGAAAGAAAAAATAGAAAAGATTATTATAGATACCTTAGTAGAGTTAAATGAAGAGTTAGAGTTAGAAGAGTTGAAAAACCCTACTTTAAAGACTAGACTTTATGGTTCTAGTTCTTGTTTAGATTCTTTGGCTTTGGTATCTTTTATTGCAGATCTTGAAGAGAGAATAGATGAAGAGTTTGATAAACAAATCGTTTTAGCTGATGAAAAAGCGATGAGTCAAAAAACTTCACCTTTTAGAAGTGTTGAATCTCTTTCAGATTATATTGAAAAATTATTGGAAGAGTGATGGAAAAAGTTTTTATCATAACTGGTACTTCAAAAGGGATAGGTAAAGCACTTGCTTTGTATTATTTAGAACGAAATGCAATAGTAGTTGGGTGTAGTAGAGGTGAAAGTACAATCAATCATACAAACTATAGACATCATACTTTAGAGATAAATGATGAAAAAGCAGTTGTAAAAATGGTAAGAGAAACTAAAAAAGAGTTTGGTAAAATCGATATTCTTTTAAACAATGCAGGTATAGCTTCCATGAACCATTTTCTAACAACCTCTTTACAAACAGTTAGAAATATTTTTGCTACAAATTTTGAAGGAACTTTTCTATTTAGTAGGGAAGTTAGTAAAGTTATGATGAAACAAAAGTTTGGAAGAATAGTAAACTATACTACAGTTGCAGCAGCACTAAGACTAGAAGGTGAGGCTATTTATGCAGCAAGTAAGGCTGCTATTGAAAACTTTACACAAACTATTTCAAAAGAGTTGGCACCTTTTAATATAACAGTAAATGCAATAGGACCAACACCTATAAAAACAGATTTGATAAAAGCAGTGCCAAAAGATAAAATAGACGAGTTATTAGAAAAACAAGCAATTAAAAGGTTTGGAGAGTTTCAAGATATTCAAAATGTAATTGATTTTTATATCGATGAAAAAAGTGATTTTATTACAGGACAAGTGATATATTTAGGTGGAATCTCTTAAAGGATTAAAAATGAACTTTATGGAAGAAAAATTTCAAAGATTTGAAAATGCCTTAGCTTTGGTTTGTGAGGATAAAGAGTATACTTATTCTGTATTATCAAAAAAGATTGAAGAGTATAAGTTGGAGATAAAAGAGAAAATACCAGTAAGTAGTGTTGTAGCTATTTTAAGTGATTACTCTTTTGAATCTATTAGTTTATTTTTTGCTTTATATGAGAATAAAAATATTATAGTACCTATCACTTCAACTATAAAAAGTGTCATAGATGAGTATTTGGAGGAATCTTTTTGTGAATATAGTATCAAAATAGAAGATGGACTAGTAATAGAAAAACTAAATCAAAACAATTCCCATGATATGATTAAAAACCTACAAAAAAACAATAACTCTGGATTAGTTCTTTTCTCAAGTGGAAGTACAGGTAAACCAAAAGCTATGATACATAATCTTGATAATCTTATAAACTCTTATAAAGAAAAAAGAGAAAAATCGATGAATATGTTGATTTTTTTGATGTTTGATCATATTGGTGGTTTAAATACTATGTTTACAGCCTTGAGTATGGGAGCAACTTTGATTATTCCTAAAACAAGAGATGCGAAAACAGTATGTGAGTTGATTGAAAAATATAAAATTATGGTTTTACCTTCAAGCCCTACATTTTTAAACCTTATTTTAATCTCAGGTGAGTATTTAAACTACAATTTAAAAAGTTTAAGAATGATTACCTATGGAACAGAAGCTATGCCTCAATCTTTACTTAAAAAGTTAAAAGATACATTTCCAAAAGTAAAGTTTCTACAAACCTTTGGTACAAGTGAAACAGGGATATCAACCACTTCATCACAATCTTCTGAATCTTTATATATGAAATTAGATGATGAAAATTGTGAATATAAAATAGTAGAACATGAACTCTGGCTTAGAAGTAAAACCCAAGTTTTAGGATACCTAAATGCCTCAATGGATTCTTTTACAGAAGATGGCTGGTTTAAAACAGGTGATTTGGTTGAAGAGATTGAAGATGGATACTTAAAAATAATTGGTAGGGGTAAAGAGGTGATAAATGTAGGTGGACAAAAAGTTTTACCTGCTGAGGTTGAATCAGTTGTTCTAATGATGGATAATATAGAAGATTGTATGGTGTATGGTGAAAAAAATGCTATCACCGGACAAAGTGTAGTTTGTGATATAGTTAGCAAAATAGAAATAACTCAAAAAGAGCTAAAAAAACAAATAAGAGCTTTTTGTAAAGATAAACTAGATAGTTTTAAACTACCAACAAAAGTTAATTTAGTAGAAAGAACAAACTTCTCTGACAGATTTAAAAAAATTAGAAGAAAAGATTAGATAAAATAATCTAAATTTAAGAAAAGAAGAATTTTTGAAAATCTGTACAATAGTAGTAACATTTAATCGGTATGAACTGTTAAAAGAGTGCTTAGATGCACTATTAAATCAAACATATACTACTGATATATTAGTTGTAGATAATAGCTGTACCGATGGAACAGATGTTAAAATAGTAGAAGATGGATATTTAAAAAATAGTAATATTTACTATAAACGAATGGAAAAAAACTTAGGTGGAGCAGGTGGTTTTCACTTTGGTGTAAAATATGCATTGGAAAATGGATATGAGTATGTTTGGCTTATGGATGATGATGCAGAGCCTGAATTAAACTCTTTAGAGTTATTAATAGCTAGTATAGATGAAGAAAAATATAGTGCATATGCACCTAAAACTTTGATTGGTACTAAAGAGGACAATATTATATCCTCACATGGACATAGAGGAGTGTTTGATTATAAAAATTGTTTACCTGCCTTTCAAAAACCGATTGATATGAGTTTGTATGAAAAAGATAGATGTGAAATAGAGATGGCTTCATTTGTCGGGATATTTATACCTATTTCATCTGTAAGAAAAATAGGACTTCCTGAAGATAGATTTTTTATACATCATGATGATAGTGAATATAGTTTAAGACTAGTGACTTTAGGAAAGATTTTAATGGTAAACAATAGTAAAATTTATCATAAAGAGAAACGTCAAGAAGAAAAAATAGAACGAAAATTTTTATGGTTTAAAAAAAATAGAATAAAATATGAAAAACTTTGGTTAAAATATTTTGGATTAAGAAACTCTGTATTTATAGCTTTTAAATATGGAAAAGGGATGAAAAAATATCTTTTGGCTACAAAACTTTATTTTGAATTGATTAAAGATATAATAATCTATGATGATAAAAAATGGATAAGAGTTGTTTTTGCTACAAACTCTTTTTTTGATGGTCTTAGAGGCCATTTTGACAATGAAAAACCAAGTAAGATTTTAAAATAAAAATATTTTAATTATAAAATGATAGAATATTGTAATACAAAAATACAAAATGGGATATATCATGGTTACAACAGTTAGATTGAATGATACACTTGAGAAAAAGCTAGATAATATGTCAAAAAAACTTCACAAAAAGAAGAGTGATATTATTAGAGAAGCTATATCTTTTTACAGTGACTCTTTAGAGTCTTCAAAAAAGAGTAGACTTCAAAGTGCAATTAAAAAAACTGTAAAAAAAGACTTAGAGGTTTATAATAGTATTGAGGGAAGTTTAAGTGACTCATTATAATGGAGAAATATGGTTGGTAAATTTTAACCCTTCAAAAAAGAACAATGAAATGGGAAAAGTAAGACCTGCTGTAATCCTCCAATCAAATGAATTAAATCTAAGTACATACCCTACAACAATAGTTATTCCTATGTCTACATCATTGATTGATAATTCTGATCCAATAAGAATGAGAATAGAAAAAAGAGATGAACTAGAAAAAGATTCAGATATAGTTATTACACAAATACGTTCAGTGGATAATACAAGATTAATTAAAAGACTTAGTTCTCTTTCTGATAAAGAATTAGTAACTTTAAAATCATATTTTTTAGAGATTATTGAATGATTAGGTTATATTGATGATAGATTACATTATAGTAGGAGCTGGGTTGGCAGGAGTAGTTATAGCTCAACAAATAGCTACACAACTAGATAAAAAAGTTTTGATAATTGAAAAACGAAACCATATAGGTGGGAATTGCTATGATTTTAAAGATGAAAACAATATCTTAATCCACAAATATGGCCCACATCTTTTCCATACAGAAGATAAAGAGGTGATAGAATATTTATCAGAGTTTACAACATGGGATATATACAATCATGAAGTGTTAGCTTACATAGATGGGAAAAAAATTCCAATTCCTTTTAATTTTAATACTTTATATGAAGTGTTTCCAGAGTCTAAAGCAAAAGTTTTAGAGGAAAAACTTTTAAAAAACTATGAATACAATTCAAAAGTGCCAATTTTAGAACTGAAAAAATCTACAGATGAGGATTTGGCTTTTTTAGCAGATTATATTTATGAAAAAATTTTCGTAAATTATACAGCAAAACAATGGGGTATGAAACCAGAAGATATGGATGGTGCAGTTACAGCCAGAGTTCCTGTGTTTGTTGGGCGTGATAATAGGTATTTTAATGACAAATATCAAATGCTTCCATCAAATGGCTATACTAAGATGATTGAGAAAATGTTAGAGCATAAGAATATAAAACTTATGCTAAGTACTGACTTTAAAGAGGTTTGTTCTATCAAAGAGAAAGAGTTTTTTCTTTTTGATAAAAAGTTTGAAGGTAAAGTGATATATACAGGTCAAATAGATGAACTGTTTGATTATAAATTTGGAAAATTACCATATAGAAGTGTAGATATGAAGTTTGAAACAGTCGATAAAGAGTATTTTCAAGAAAAAGCAACAGTAAATTATCCAAATGATTATGATTTTACTAGAATTACCGAGTTTAAACATATACATCCTGCAAAGAGTGAAAAAACTACAATATTAAAAGAGTATCCACAAGAGTATAAAATAGGAGAAAACACTCCTTATTATCCTATATTTACAGATGAAAACCAACAAAATTATAATAGATATTTAGAGTATTCAAAAGAGTTTGAAAATTTAGTTCTTGTAGGAAGATTAGCTGAGTATAAATATTATGATATGGATGATATTGTAAAAAGAGCTTTGGAAGTTTTTAAAAAAGAAGTGTTAGATTAATATGACTGATAAAATAGATTTTGTTATACCTTGGGTGGATGGAAATGACTCAAAATGGCGAGAAGAATTTAATAAATATGTACCTAAAAATAAACTTTTAAATACAGAAGATAGATTTAGAGATTGGGATAACTTACAATATATTTTTAGAGCCTTTGAACAGTTTACTCCATGGGTAAATAAGATTTATTTTATAACATGGGGACATCTTCCAAAATGGTTAAATGTAAATCATCCAAAACTTGTAATAGTAAAACATGAGGATTATATAGATAAGAAGTATTTACCTACATTTAGTTCCCATCCAATAGAACTTAATATGCATAAAATAAAAGGTTTAAGTGAAAAGTTTGTTTATTTTAATGATGATACTTTTATTTTAAAACCTATGAAAAAAGAAGACTTTTTTAAAGATGGATTACCTGTAGATATGGCTATATCAGATATTATGCACGAAGGACTCATTCAACATATCGTGATGAATAATATAGATTTAATCAATAAAAATTTTAATCGACATGAGGGAGATAAACTAACAAAAAGAGGTATTATTAAAAAGAATTTTTTTAAATGGTTTCATCCAAATTATGGATTTAATCTTTTCCCTACAATTTTATTAATGTATTGGAAAACGTTTACAGGTTTTAAAGATTATCATAACACTCATTCTTATTTAAAAACTACTTTTATAGAGGTTTGGGAAAAAGAAAAAGAAGTTTTAGAAAAAACTTCATATTCAAAGTTTAGAGGTAACCAAGATGTAAATCAGTACCTTTTTAGGTATTGGCAACTTGTTAAAGGTAACTTTTACCCTGCTAAAGCCAGTAAGTTTATAAATAAAAGAAAACACTTAGAGTTAAGAAGTTTAGAAGATTGTAAAATAGCAGCAAGTGATATAATTTCAGGTAATTATGAAATGTATTGTTTAAATGATGCTACATCAAAAGGTCGTTATACCAAAGAGACGATGAATAATAAAAACTTTGAAGAGTCAAAAGCTTTAATAATTAAAGCTTTAGAACAATTATTACCTAAAAAGTCAAGTTTTGAAAGCTAATCTATAAAGATATAATTTTTATATTTTTATTAATATTGAAAATAGTTTTTTTTATCTCTTCAATAAATATTTTATTTTGAGTACAAATTATAACTACTTTCTCCTTAGTTAAATTACACACTTCAATTGGTTTTATGATTATTTCATTGAATTTATTTCCTGCTTTATTTCGATCAATAATTTCAATATTTGAGTAGCTCTTTGAAATAGTATAAAAAAGTTTTTGTGCTATATCATTGAAACCATATAAAACTATAGGGGTCTCTTCTCTTATAGTATTATATAACTGTTTTTCAATTTTTTTTATATTGTCTATTAAATATTTATTATATAGGGTTTCATATACTTGAATAAACTCATCATAACCTATTAGGAGGGATTGAAGTAATTGCCAGTGTTGTTCATCGAAAATAGTTTTTTCAAGATATTTATTTTTTAGTTCTTTTTCAAATATTTCTTTTATATGAAGGATAAATTCTTTTTTATATGAATCACTAATTCGCTTATAGTTTCTAATATAAGTATTAAATTTAATGTAATTCTCAATAGGTTTTAATACTTTAAAAAGGGATACTTTTTGTTTTAAAAATTTTTCTATTGATAGAAATTCATCACAAATACAAAAAACTTTGTTTTTTTGATTCACTGAAGATACCTCATTGTCTCTTCTATATATTAAATATGCTTCTTTTTTACATATCATTGTTTTTGCTAAGGCTAATGTTTTAAAATTAAAACCAGTATCTTGATAAGATGCTCCAGGAGTGGGATTAAAAAAGATTTTATTTATTAAAATGAACTCTTTTTTATAAATTGCTGACCAGATACTTGGTAGTGAATTAAATATTTTTTTTTCTTTAGTGGGAGTAAAAACTTTTTCGTATAGATTATTAGGTAAATTATATTTTATTCGTTTACCACTATCTTTACTCCAATATTCATAATAGTTTGATTTTATTATATCTGGGAAATTATTTTGTTCGGCAGATTTATAAAGACTTTCAAACATTTTTAAATCTGCGATATCATCTGATTCGACTATTCCTATATATTCACCCGTAGCGATTTTTAATCCTTGATTCATCGAATCACCATAACCACTATTTTGTTTATCAATTAACTTTATTCGAGAATCTTTTATCATAAAAGACTGAATGATTTCTAATGAACTATCAGTTGATCCATCATTGATACAAATAATTTCTATATTTTTTAATGTTTGGTTTATAATTGAATTTAGACATTCTTCAAGATATTTTTCCACATTAAAGATAGGAACTAAAATTGAAACTAAATATTTTTCTTTCATTGATTACCTCTTTTAGTCAAAAATTCCAATAATATCTATATTTGGATTATTTTTAAATAGATTTTCAAGTCGCTCTTTTATAATATAAAATGACCCAATAGATGCAATTATTATTGTTTCTTTTTGAATATCATCAATTGTATATATAGGAATTTGTTCAAGGTTGTTTTTTTTAGTGGGTTCATTAGTTAGAACACCTTTAATATTAATTTTATGTGTACTTAATTTATTGCATATAATTTGTGCTAATTTTCCATCTCCATATATAACTATAGACTGTATGTTATTATTAATAAGTTTGGATATAATTTTTTCGGCACTTTGGATGAGTACTATATTATCTAATTTTGATTTATTTGTTTGTAAAATAGACCAATATACATGAATTAATTTAAATCCATATATAATTTTATATTTGAGGGGTATTTTTTTTAATGCACTTTTGATCATATAGATTTTAGTTTGAAGTATATTATTTTTATATACAATATATAAGTTAACTTTTTTGAATAAACTACTAATTACTTCATATACAGTCATTAAATCATTTAACTTTTTGAAAATAGAAATATAATGATTATCTTTTGTTATTGATTTAGAATGATTTAAATAAGTTATACCAATATCTTTTATTGCGTGAATTGAAGGTGATTTATATAGTGTAATATAAAGTGAAATTGAAAATAATAAATCATCAGATAAATTAATATGATAATTTCTATTAAGCGCTTTTAGAGATTTTTTCATTATATCCGTTTTAACTATTTTATTCCATAAAAGTTGAATAGGCCATCGATTAGTATTTGTTAATAATATTTCTTCTAAAATATTTTGTCCTGTTTTTCTGTGGAATCTATTAATAACACAGTGAGAATCAATCCATGTGGTATTATTTTCATCTATATTCTCAAAGTTATACATTACAACATCTGCATCTGTTTCTTTAGCATATAAATATGCTTTCTCATATATAGTTTCCTTCACAAAGTCATCAGGATCTAAATGTGTTATATATTCACCTGTTGCGGCTTGTATCCCTGTAAAACGTGCAGAAAATACGCCTAAATTTTTTTTATGTCGAATATATTTAATATTTGAATAATTTTGAATAATCTCTTTACAGTTTCCTGTTGAGCAATCATCTACAACTATAATCTCAATAAATTTATTAAATGAGGATTGTTGAATAGAGTCAATAGCTTTTATCAAGTATTTTTCTGTGTTGAAAACAGGCATAATAACAGTTAGTTTAATCATGCTTAAGTCTTAAAACTAATTATTTTATCTGGATTAATTTGATGAGAAATAAGAGTATTAGTAATAATTTCTTCTTGTCCTAAAACAGCAATAATAATAATTTCAAAATCATGATTCTGAATCTCATTAATTTGAATTGTCTTAACAGATAGGTTAGATAAAACTTCTTGATTTTGATCCAAAATGATACAAATTTTTTCTTCTAAATAATTATGTACTATTTTACCTAGTAAACCATAACCATATAAGATAATTCTATTATATTTATTTTTAATATCCATGAGTTGCTTAAAAACAAGATTAAGTGATTCGGAGAATAAGTAGTTACTATTCGTATTTCGATAAAGAGTACGAAAACCATAATTCTCAGAAATTAATTCTTCTGATGTGTTGTATTTTTTAAAAATATCTAAATATTCCATAGAAAGATTAAATTTATTAGAACTTATTCCATTATCTAAAAAATTTGCAATTATCATATCTAGAAAATGGATTTTATGATATCCTCTTAAATGTAGTTTATATATGAAATCATAATCTGCACATATTTTATAAGTTGTGTCAAAATTAAATTGCTTATGTAGAAAAGATTTTATAAACATTGTTTGGTGACAAGATGGCATACCATTTGTAATCTTCCAGTTTTTTTTAGGAAATATAATTGACGATTTATTATGTGAGTTAAGGATATAGTTTCCACATAAAATATCATAGTATGATTGATCTTGAGTAAAAATATTTTCTATAGTTTTATTACTAACAAAGCTATCACCAGCATTCATAAAGTTTATCCATTCACCAGATGATTTAAGAATTCCTTTATTCATAGCATCATAAATACCATTATCATTTTCACTACACCAGTATGTGATGTACTTTTCGTATTTATTAATTATATCTATTGTATTATCTTTACTTTTTCCATCAATAATTATATATTCAATATTGGAATAAGTTTGATTAATGATACTTTCTATTGTTTGTTTTAATAATAAACTTGCATTTAAAGTCACAGTAATTATTGTAATCTTTGGTAAAGTCATATTTGAAATCTCAATTAGGTTTTAGTTAAATGATTATACAATAACTAACTTAAATAGTTATCTTAGGAGAATTGTGAAAAAAAGAGTTTTAGTAACGGGTGGTGCAGGGTTTTTAGGTAGCCATCTTTGTAGAAGACTTTTGAATGATGGTAATGAAGTTATTTGTTTAGATAACTTTTTTACAGGATCAAAAAATAATATTATTGATTTAATTCCAAATCCTTATTTTGAACTAATAAGACATGATGTTCAAGAACCAATACTCTTAGAAGTTGATGAAATCTATAATCTTGCTTGTCCAGCTTCTCCTCCCTATTATCAATACGATCCTGTGTCCACTACAAGAACTTCAGTATTAGGTGCTATAAATATGCTTGATATTGCTAGAAAATGCAATGCTAAAATTTTACAAGCAAGTACTTCTGAAGTTTATGGTGACCCAGAGATTCATCCTCAACCAGAAACATATAGAGGTAATGTCAATACTATAGGTATTCGTGGTTGTTATGATGAGGGAAAAAGATGTGCCGAAACACTCTTCTTTGATTATAAGAGACAATATCATGTAGAAATAAAAATTGTAAGGATATTTAATACTTACGGCCCATATATGAGTTTAGATGATGGAAGAGTTATTAGTAATTTTATTGCACAATCTTTAAGGGGAGAAGATATAACTATATATGGAGATGGAAAGCAAACTAGAAGTTTTCAATATGTGGATGATTTAATTGAAGGAATGATAAATCTAATGAATACTCCATCTGAATTTACTGGTCCAGTAAACATTGGAAATCCTGATGAATTCACAATGCTTGAACTTGCACAAAAAGTTTTAGAACTTACAAATTCTAATTCAAAATTAGTATATATGCCATTACCCCAAGATGATCCTCTACAGCGACAACCAGATATAAGCTTAGCAAAAAGTAAATTGGGATGGGAACCAAAAGTTAATTTGGAAGAAGGCTTGAAAAAGACTATAAAATATTTTAAATCTATTATTTAAGTTTTTAATTATGATTTTATTAATAAAAATATAGAAAGGTTTTATGATTTGATTGATACGGTAAATAATGTGAAGTTTAAATCATATTCTTTTTTCATGTGTAAATATTTAGAAGAAATTATCAATATATTTGAGTTAAGAAATGAAAAATAATATATCTATTAAATATCCCAAAGTTATTCAGCTACCATTAACACTAATGTGTAATTCTAAATGCGTGATGTGTAATGTTTGGAAAATGGATCACTCTAATGAAATGAATTTTAATGAATTTAATCTATATATGAATGATCCAATATTCCAAAAAGTTCAATCTGTAGGTATTAATGGTGGAGAACCATCTTTAATTAAAGAGTTGCCTAAATATGTTGACTCGATATTAACATTGCCTGAATTAAAAAATCTTAATATCATTTCAAATGGATTCAATAAAAAAGTTATTCTACAATATTTATTTGAAATTTATAAAAAATGTAAAATAAAAAATATTAACTTTCATGTTTCTTTTTCTTTGGATGGTTATGAAAAAATACATGATAACGTAAGAGGTATTGATAAAGCTTTTAAAAAAGTAATGTCAACTATTCATGAAGTTAAAAAAAACCAATCTAAATATTGTGATAGTTTTGATTTAGGGTGTACTATTGTTGATAAAAATATTGACTACTTGATTGAACTTGATACTTTTATTAAAGACGAGGGATATGATATTAAATATCGTTTAGGTATTAAAAATAAAAGAATAGAAAGTGATAAGCTTTATAAGAACTTTTCTATATTGTATAATCATCAAGAACAAACGGCAAAAGAGTTTTTTCATTATAAAATGACTGAAGCGAAAAATGAGAATGAAAAGTTTAAATATTTTTCTATCTTTTTTTGGCTGACATCTAAGGTGAAAAAAAGACTATTAGGATGTTCTTGGAAAGATGAAGGAATTACAGTAGATGGAAAAGCTAATATATATTATTGTGCAGTAGAGAGTAAACTTTTAGGATCGTTGAGGGAAAATACAGGAGAAAATATATTTTTTAATTATGATAATTTAAATTATAGAAAGCATCTTGTATCAACAAAATGTGATGAGTGTATTCATGATTATTCTGGAAAAATTGAAGATGAAAGTAAAGTTATTTTTAATAAATATTTATTTGATAGACAAACTTCTATGCAATTATATAAAGAAAGAGTATCTTTATTATGAGAGTTCTTATTTTAGGATGGTATGGAACAGAAACAATTGGTGATAGGGCAATACTAGCAGGTATTATTTCATACCTTAATAATTCTTTTGATAGTTTAAGTATAAAGCTTGGAAGCTTATATCCTTTTTTTTCAGAAAGAACATTACATGAAGATTATTCATTTTATAAATCTTATTTAAAAAAAGATATAGATATAGAACTTTTTGATTCTAGTAAAATTATACAACTTGATAAAAATATAATTGCATCAGATATAATTATCATGGGTGGTGGACCATTAATGGATTTACGAGAATTACATATGATTCATTATGCATTTAAAAAAGCGAAAAAACTATTGAAAAAAACAGCTCTTCTTGGTTGTGGAATTGGACCTTTATTTAAAGAAGAATTTCAAAAAACAGTTATTGAAATAGTTAATTATAGTGATTTAGTTATATTAAGAGATTCTCAATCAAAATTAAATTTATTAGAAGTTTACAAAAAATTCTCATATTTTATAAAAGCTGAAGATATTCTAGTGTCAACGGACCCTTCTATTGAAGCCACACGTTATGTAAATAATAATCAGAAAAATGGTGCTATCTCATTAAATCTAAGACTATTCCCAAGTGAATATACAAAATTAGAGAATAATAAATATACTATTAATGATGTTTTAATTAACTTTGTTGATAAATTATCTAAAAAGTATAGTGATACTGAAATTAATTTGATTCCAATGCACTACTTTCATATAGGGAATGATGATAGAGAATTTTTAAATAAAATTGCAATGAAAATAAAAAAAGATAATATTTATGTACAAAATAAAAACTTATCTCTTGAGGAAACAATGATAGCCTATCAATCATCTAAATTTTGCATAGGTATGAGGTATCATTCAATTGTATTTCAAACTTTATTAAATGGTAAAAATTATATTTTAGATTATACAGAACCCAAAAAAGGAAAAATTTATGGATTTATAAAAGATATTGATACAAAAAACTTTTATAAATATAGGTATGTTAATTTACAAGAAAATATACCCTCTATTGAAATGATTTCTAATATAAATGGAAAGTTTGATTGTGAAAAAACATTTATTAAAAATACTTTTGAACTTTATGTTAATAATATAAAAAGGCTGGGGAAATAAATGGAAGAAATGAGTCTAACAATTTTAATGGTACTAAAGAGTAAAACTAAGAATGAGACATTAAAATATTTAGATATATTTGATAAAATTAAAGCTACATGGAAGATAGAGCCTTTAATTATTAATATGGTTCAATTAGGAATAGAAAATAAATTTGATTTATTTTATAAAGAAATAGATGAAATAAATTTAATTGAAGCATATAAAGATGGAATATTAAATGTATCTACAAGCCATATTTTTATTACTTCTGAAGATAGTTTCTTTGATGAAAATATTAATTTTGATGAAATTTTAAATAATTTATACATAGAAACGGATGTATTGTATGGCAACACTTTATTAAATGTTTCTAATAAACTTATTACTCATAAACCTCAAGAGATTACTAAAATAATAGGGAATAACATTTTAAGAAACAATGATTTTATAATTAGAAAAGATTTATTAATAACTTTTGAATTAAATTCAAGTTTGAGTTTATATTCTAGTTTTTATGAGTTATTTTTAAAACTATATTTATCAGGATACGATTTTAAATATTGTAATACTTATTTTAGTGTTAGAAAAAGTTTTAATGAATTTGATATAAGAATTGAATATTTAGAATACCTTCAAGTTATTTTAGAAAATGAAAACAAAGAAAATTTATTAGAGAACAATATATTATATAACTTAATGGATATGATAAATCCATCTTTGGAGAGTTTGAATAAATATTATTTACGTAGGGGTACTGAAAATCAGAATTTAAAAACTTCTATAAATATGAATAAAATTTCACTACAAGTAGATAGTATTTCTAAAAAATATAAAACTGTTTGTTTGTATGGAAATGGGTTATTTACAAATCTTTTTAAGAATAGATTCGAAGATAAAGATTTAATAATTGTTGATAAAGTAATTTCTGATACTACAATTTTACCTGAACAATTGTCAAGGTATAACTATGATTGTATTTTAATAATGGTTTTGGGTAGAGAGAAGGAAATAACAGATTACTTAATTGGTAGTTGTAATGTAGATAAAAGTAAAATTATTAAGTTTGAACTATAATGAAAAGACCATTGATTTCGGTAGTAACAGTTACTTTTAATGCAGAAGATTATTTAGAAGAGACTCTAAATAGCATTCATAGTCAGACTTTTAAAGATTTTGAATATATTATTATTGATGGCGGTAGTACGGATAAGACTATTTCACTTATAGAGTCATGTTCACGAGTAGATTTCTTTTTATCAGAAAAGGATAGTGGAGTTTATGATGCAATGAATAAGGCGACTCTAATGGCACGTGGACAGTGGATCATTTTTATTAATGCAGGTGATACCTTTTATGATAGAAATATATTAAGTAATATTAGTGAATATTTAGATGAAAAGTTTGATATTATTTATGGAAATATTAATTATAAAAATAATTTAAATAATGAGTCTTTTATTATTATACCTCCATCTTTGGATAGGTTTAGTGAATTAAATCCTATCCCTCATCAAGGAGCCTTTATTAAAAAGACTCTTCAAGAAACTTTTTTATATGACTTAAATTATAAATTAGCCGCTGATTATGATTTTTTTTATAGATGTTATATGAGTAATAGAAAGTTTTTATATGTCAATCAAACAATAGCAAATTATTTAGCTGGAGGACTGAGTGAAAGTGATCCTACATTAGCAAGATTGGAAACATTAAAAGTTGTATTAAATAATACTGATAATATAAAAGATAGTTTAAATAGTTCTTTTTTTAGAGGTTTAGTTAACACATTAGATTTTATTGAAAATATAAATTTAGATTTTTCAAAAAATTTAAATATAATATATAAACAAATTTTAGAAATAAAATCTAAATATAAAAATATATTAATATATGGGAATAGTCTATTATTTAAATTGATGAGGATTATACTAGAGGATAATGTAGTAGGAGTCTTAGATAATAATAGGAAAAAAGCAACTTTAGATATTGTAGATATTAATAGTATAAATTATGATATTATATTAATTCTTGTTATTGGAAGAGAAGAAGAGATAGCAAATAGATTAATTAATGAATATAAAATAAGTTCTCACAAAATTTTATTTTTGGATTTAAAAAAGAGGTAAAATGGCAGAAAGTGAAGTTGAATTTAAAACACCCATACTATTTTTAGTTTTTAATAGATTAGATGAAACAAAAAAAGTATTCGAACAAATAAAAAAAATAAAACCTCTAAATTTATATATTGCGTCAGATGGTGCACGAATTAATAAAGAAGGTGAATATGAAGTAGTAAATATTATACGGAAGTATCTTTTAGAAAATATTGATTGGAATTGTAATATTCAAACTTTATTTAGAGATAATAATTTAGGCTGTAAAGATGCTGTAAGTGGTGCAATAACATGGTTTTTTCAGAATGAAGAGCAAGGAATTATTTTGGAAGATGATTGTTTACCTAGTGAACCTTTTTTTATGTATTGTGAAACTTTGTTAGAATATTATAAAAATGATAATAGAGTAGGGATGATTTCTGGATTTAATAAAAGAGGTATTTTAGAAAATCTAAATTACGATTATTTCTTTACAAAGTTTACTGCGATATGGGGATGGGCAACCTGGAGAAGAGCTTGGAATAAATATGATAAAAATTTAACTACTTACGTTGAGTTTAAAGAATTAGGAATGTTAAGAACTTTTTTAACTGAGTCTAACTATGAAAGAGAAAATAGAAAGTTCAATAAAGTCAAGTATGAAAACTTTGATACTTGGGATTATCAATGGAGCTATGCTATGTATACACAAAATATGTTATGTATTATACCAAAAAAAAATATGATAAAAAACATAGGTTTTGGAGATAATGCAACACATACAGTAGGTGAAGATGAGTATAAGCATATAGAACTTTATCAAGAATTTTTTAATAAGATTATCCATCCACCATATCTTTTACAATCTCATATATATGATAAATGTATAAATAGAAATTCGAATTTTGAATTATCATTTTTATTTAACCGCTTTTATGACCAATTATTGAATATTTTAAATAATAATGAGAAAATTATAATTTACGGAAAATCAAGAATAACAAAAGTATTTATGAGTTTGTTTAATTATTATAATGTAAGAATTTATGATAATGAAACAATTAAAAATTTATGTCAGGACGATGAATATGATATTTTTGTTTTAATGGTATTAGGGAGAGAAGATAAAGTCTTATCTAGTCTAAGAGAAAATTCTAGTATAAAGAAAAGCAAAATATTTATTTTTAATTTAGAAGAATTATAATGAAGATTAGTGTATTTTCTACTTCAGATATTAATGGCGGTGCTGCACGAGCAACGTTTAGATTAGTTAATGGTTTAAAGTATTTAAATAAAGATGTAAACTATTATGTTCGTACAAAAAAGAACAAAAATTCAAGTATAGTGGAATTAGATAATAAAAATAGTAGAATAATAGAAGATAAAATTAATAAATACTATATAAATTTAAATAGGACAAGTAGTTCTAATACTTTATTTTCTTTTTCTTATGATGGTGTAGAATTGCCAAATTTAGATGATTCAGACATTATAAATTTACATTGGATTGATTTTTTTTTAGATTTAGATAATTTAAGAGAAATTGTTGAATCTAAGAAGATTATAGTTTGGACACTACATGATATGAAACCTTTTACTGGTGGTTGTCATTATTCTAACGGCTGTAAAGAATATGAAAATAATTGTTTATATTGTAATCAGTTATATGAAGATAAAAAAACTTTACCTAAAAGAGTACTAGAAAAAAAGAAAGCAATTTTTGAAAATGCGAATTTAGTAATTGTTTCTCCTAGCGAATGGTTAGCAAAAGAGGCTAGAAAAAGTAGTTTGTTTGCTAATAAAAGAATTGAAGTAATACCAAATAGTATTGAGCATGATATCTTCTTACCTACTGATAAATCTAAAGCAAAAAAAATTTTAGGTATTGATAATAATCATATTGTTCTAACATTTGGAGTAATGAACCAGAATGAGAAGAGAAAGGGATTTAGTTATCTAATAGAAGCAATTAGTATTTTAAAAAATAAAATGGAAAATACTGATATTAATATAGTTGGTCTTTTATTTGGAACTGCTAGTAATGAAGAGTTTCCGATTAAGTGTATTAATTTGGGTAGTATAGCAGATGATAAAAAATTATCAATTATTTATTCCGCAGCAGATATTTTTATTCTTCCATCTTTAGAAGATAATTTACCAAATGCAATTCTTGAATCCTTTTCTTGTGGAACACCTGTAGTTGCATTTGACTCTGGAGGTATTAATGATTTGGTTAATGATAATAATGGAAAGATTGTTGAAAAATATGATGTTATTGCACTTGCAAACTCAATATATGAATTAGCAATTAATGACAAATTAAGAGAATCCAAAGGTAGCTATGCAAGAAAAATGATTGAAACAAATTATAAGTTGTCAGATCAAGCTACAAAGTATTTGGAGTTATTTAAAGATTTAATAACAAATTCTTATTCAAACTCAACTATATTACCTAAAGATTTAAATGAAGAGTTTGACGATATAATTGGGTATTCATTTAAAAAAGAGTTGAATATTATTAAAAATAATAATTTAAATGTTTTTTCAAAGTCTTTTGTAAAAATTTATGATCAAATAGAACGATTAAATGTAAAAGATAATAAATATTTAGTTTACGGAGCAGGAAAGTTTGGAAATACATTGAAACTATTGTTAGGAGAGAACTTTGTAGGTTTTATTGATAAGAATTTAAAGCAATATCCTTTTGATAACTTAAATAAGCTATCCTATGACAAAATAATTATTAGTGTTTTGGGTAGAGAGGATGAGATAATTAGTTATTTGACTGAAAACTTTAAAATTACACATGATGAAATAATTCAATTTCAATTATAAATATACGTGTAACAAAGAGACAACTATATTTTTAAAAGTGATGATAAGCATAATATTTTTTTAATATTTATATCATGTGTTACTAAATAAGAGATAGATGACGATTCATCTTCTAATGTACTTATTATAATTTTATCAAAATCTAAAAGTTTAACATCTTCTACTGAATAGATTTTTTTTCCAGAAATTGTTTTTCCTATTAAAGAACTATTTATATCAATAAAACCAATTACATTGTCACTTAATAGTCCATTAATCATCATTCCAAATGTCCCTGCTCCATGTATCAGATATTTTTTATTTAAACTATTGTGTTTTGATATTTCAATGAGCATAGATTTCATATTTTTTAAAAAAGTATTTTTTTTTGATGAATCTATGACTACTTGACTTGATCTATTTATCATTAACGGGGGAATCTCAATAAAGCTTCTAGTAGCATTTTCAATTTCTTTTTTATACAATGATGGATTAAATAAATTTTCATATGTAACTTGTGGAAAAGTATCTACTCTAGTGAATTTATTATAGTTTGCATTAAATATGTTTCTTTTTAGTTTATAAAGTAACTTATATTTTGAGAGTATTAATCCAACTCCCCACATCTCTTTTTCATTATCCTGTTTTATTCTTTTTAAAAAATTTTCTAATCCCTCTTCTATATAAGTGTTCTTAGAAAAATATTTATATTCTTTAGCTGTAGAATGTTCAATACCAGTTATGAATATATTTTTAAAACCTAAAGTTAGTGCAATATACAATGCACTTTCTGAAACACTCCTTATTGCAGGCATATTAAATAAATCATAGTTCTCAATATTTTCAAATTGTGAGTGACAACAATTTGTCCAATAAATAGTTCTATCTTGAAAACATGAATATTTTTCTACATATTCTTTATCAGAGATATCCATAAAAAGTATTGTCTCTCTAGGAAGCATATCACCCATATCCATCCATGCATTTATAAAGAATTCTTCTTTATGTAGATGTTTATGGTTCTTAAATGTTGGTGGTAAGACATGAAATGTTGGTTTAATAATGTTGATTTGAGGATGTAAGTGAAAATTACTTACAGTAATTACATATTCATTTTTGAGTAACGTTAAATCTTGTTTATTTATAGATTCAGAGTTTCCTAAAACAAAACATCTCTCAATATTTATATATTTATCTTTTAATTTTTTAGTATTCATATTAGTTTAACCATTTTATTACTTCAAAAACTTCTGCTTTTTCAACACCAATTCGTTGACCCGCATTAATTGCTTCATTTTTAAAAAATTCAATCCATTTTGAATAAGTTCTTTCAAGTTCAGATTTGTGTTCTCTTATTGCTAATTCCTTTATATACCAGTAATTAGAGATATCAATATAAAAATTACCATTAAATGATACATTTGAATGATACCAGTTACTTCTATAGACAAGTTGTCTGGGTACATGCCTACAACTATGTAGAGATGCTTTAGCTACTGCTTGATGGTCATGATGAATGTCACCTATCCAATGAGAATAGACTAAATCAATTTTTTTTTCTTCTACAATTTTTAGGATATCTACATTTAATTCATCATTAAACTCAACTTCTAATGTATTAAAATCACCTTTTATAAGTTCAACACCCAAAATTTTCATAGCATTTTCACCTTCTTGACTAGCTCTATCATTTGAACGTACTTCTATATTTTGATGATTCGTATAGCCAGATTTTGTAGCTACATAGGCATATACATTATCTCCTTCTTTTACATGTTTTGCAAGCGCTCCTGCACAACCTAGTTCAATATCATCAAAATGCGCTCCGATTGCTAAAACATTCATATTATTCTCCTAAAGTCATGATAATCTGAATCATATCTGTCGTTTTATTTTTAATAAGGTTTTGTTTATAAACACTATTGAGTTCACTGTTAAAAAGTGTACTATAGTGATCAAAATTCTGAGATTTTCTATCATTTAACCAAGAAAGGTGATTATCAATACCCCATACTTGAATGTAGTCAACTTTTTTGATTGTTAAATTACAATTTTTTGCTAATTGATATAATGATTTTTCAGAAAATACATAATAATGTTGTTTCATATACATGAACTTTTTATATTCTTCTAAATCAAAGAAAGATATTAATATATCATTATTATTTGGAATAAAAAATAAAATTTGAGAATCATTATTTTTTAAAAGTGATTTTGTTTTATTTACAAAAGTTACGATATCTTTGATATGTTCTAAAACACCAAAAGCAATAATAAGGTCATACTTGTTTTTTTTAGAAACTTCATTCAAATTATTAAAAAACGTTATATCTTTAAATTCTTTTTTAAGAAAGTTTAAGTTGGTTATGGATTTTTCAATAGAGTGAATTTCAGTATTTTCAGTATTTTCTTTAATAAATTTTAGAAATCCCCCTGAACCACTTCCTATTTCTAGAATAGAGATATTATTACTTAGGATACTTTTATAGGTGTGATGATATTCATTATAAAATTGATAAGCTTTAGTTTGAATATCTTTCATCGTGTATTCTTTTTTTTGCCTAGTTTTTTGATTTTCATAGTAATCTTTATAATATTCTGATTCTTCTTCATCTGACATCATAGGCTCTAAGAAGTGTAATTTACAATTACAACACTCCATTACTCTAGTTTTATCACAATCAAAAATTCCTCGCATAAATATAGTTGAATTATTATTACATAATGGACAGTTCATTTATATTCCTCTTAATATTTTTCTTGAGTTTTCAATCCCACAATTAAAGAGTAAGTCTATACTACTTAAATAAGGAATAAACTTTTTATCATATAATTGATTGTATGTTGGATGCTTAAATTCTTGCCAAAGAAGTTCAATCTTAGAAGTTTTAAAAAATTCATCTTTTAGGTAGTCTTTTGCACCAATACCTGATAAATAATGTGTTGCACCTACTTTTTTTAGTATATCTACTAAGCGTTCATTGGACTTTGTATGAAAATCATAATTACTTGAAAAGTCAAGTTTAATATTAATGTCAAATAGTTTTAATAACATTTGAATTGAAGCCATATTAATATCGATCATTTTTTCATATGAACCATTATATAATTCTTCAATATATATAAATATTTCATTAAAATATTTTGATTTTTTATAATTTCTTTTTAGTTGTTCTAAGTGAGATTTTCTCCAATTATTACCAAATAATAATATTTCATTAATATTTGTGCATTGAGGAGCTTTTTTAATTTCTAATGTTAACCACTGTTCACCATTAGGAGTTTTAATTTTATCTCTATGATGCCACCCTTGACGTAAGAATTGTACATCATCAAGAATAACAAATAAATCAGCATGAAGTAATCTATGAAAAAAGCCCAAGTAAGGTAAAAAATCAGGTTGATGAATTACTGTAATTTTATTCATAAATTAACTATTTCCTCATATATTTTTTCTTTTGCATTAAGCTCAAAGTTTTCTAAACCTTTTTCACTCATTTTATTTAAAGGGAGTTTTTCTAAATTAAGATTTAAAGTCTCTTCAATATTTTTATGAAAACCAAGGTAATAACTACTTCCTAGAGAATCTAAAAACTTCGCATTATCTATTTCAAATAACTCATTTGCAATTATCATGCAAGGAAGACCCGAAGCATTTGCCTCAAAAGGAGTTATACCTCCACCTGTGATAGCTAAATCATATTTATACAACTCTTCAATAAATGAAGGGACAAATTCTATTAACTTGTAATTATTTGTTAAACTTTCTTTTAATTTATCTCTATCTTTGAAATTTGGACCAATATGAATAGTTGCACTAATTTTATTTCGTTTTAGAAGATTTAATACTTTAAATGTTACTCCATAAGTGTCACTTCCACCTAAAGAAACAAATATATTATTTAAACTTTTTCTTTTCTTTTTAAACTTTGATATTTCGGAATTTAAAATCAAATAAGAGATACCAGCTAAAATTTTCTTACCCTCTAAATTTCCTTTATTAAAAAAAAGTCCACAAACATGAATATCACTTAATTTTGCACCCGAACCTAAATCATCAAATGTTATTAATTTAACTTGTTTTGATAAGATATTTTCTGCATGTTTTAAACTTGTATCTAATCTATCATTTATCCAAAATTTAATTTGATATTTTTCAATTAACGTTGATTCCCAATTTGAATTAGTATCTTCTAAGTTCACTATTTTAAATGCAATTTTTTGTTTTAATAAAATATATTTTACTTTTTCATCATTATTAATAAAAAAGATAAACTCTTTTTCTCTTCTTTTTAAAACTTCTACAAAATTTAGCATCCTAAAAAGATGGCCCATACCTTTTTTATAGGAAGCTTCTACGCATATTGCAAACATAATTTTACAGCTTCTTGGGTAGTTATGAATTCTGATTTTGAAGAGTTTACAATAAAACAAGCTTTTTCATAATCCTCTTTCGTATCAACAGTTAAACTTAATTCCGGATATCTTTTATCAGCACATACTTCTAGTTCTAAAATATTAAAGAGATTTTCATTCTCTTCAATATATTCATTTACATGTTCTTTGTGATTCTCTTTTTTACCATTTATATAACTTTTTTCTAAAGTATCAAGTGTAAAAATTTCAGAACCCACTCCTTTAGGTAAAGACTTAAAAGACCTACTATAATCAGCTTTTGAAGAGATGTGTAGCTTTATTAGATTGTCAAGTTCTTCTATATCAAGAAAAGGATTATCTCCTGTAAGTCTTACTATATGATCAAAGTCATTCTCTTTTGCACAGAGGAAATATCTTTCAAGAAGATTTGTTTCTGAACCTCTAAAACACTTTATTCCATTCAGAAAACAAAACTTTTCTATTTTGTCATCCCTTGATAAGGTACTAGTTGCAAGAATAATTTTTACTTTTGTTTTTAAATATTTTAATCTAAAGAAAATATGCTCCAATAAACTTTTATTGCCAATTTCTTTTAATACTTTATTGGATAATCTTGTTGAACCCATCCTCGCTTGAATTATAATACCTACATTCATAACTATTCTTTTTCTAAAACATAAATACTAAACATTGATAGGGATGAAGGAAAGTTTTTTGCCATAAAATAATATAGAATCATTAATGAACTTGAAGAACTCTCTTTTTTTAAATCCTTTAATATATTAAATGGTTTTGATTCTCCAATCTCTTTTTCTGCTTTTCCAAAAGATCTCGTATATTTTTTCATATTTAAATATCTGACTGATTCAAGTGCACCATAATATTGTGCAGTATGTATTTTTTCAGATACTTTGAAACCAGCTTTATTAAACATATTACTTGCTTCCTGTTCAGTAAAGTGAATACCCATAAAATCTTCTGGTAGAGGTATGCTTTTTCTTTTTGCAATAAACTTTGAAAGCTTTATTGATAAGTTTAATAACCAACTATCCTTCCAAACTATCGCAACAAGTGTTCCATCTTTTTTTAAAGCCTCTCTTGCATTTTTAAGTAAGGTTATTCTATCTTCCTCTTTTTTATATAAAATTAATACGCTTGATATAATTGCTAAATCAAACTCTTTTTTATATCCAAGGTTAAAAGCATCTTTTACATCAAAATTAACATTTGGATAAACTGTTCTTGAATGTTCTAATGTTTTTTCAGCATAATCAATTCCCGTATATTCAACGAAATCAAACCACTTAGATAAAGGAAGATTAACCCCTGCTCCACAACCAATGTCTAAAACTTTATTAGGCATTTTTCTTAAAAGGATATTTATCATATGTCCATAGACATCCATAAATCTATTTTTTATCAAATGATCATAATGTTGGAAATTTCCACTTCCAAACTCTCTTTCATTACTAAACTTTTTATAAAACTCTTTGTAATCTTTTATCTCTTCATTATCATTATGTTGTCTAAAATAATTGTATGTATAAAACACTATTTTCCTTTAAATTAATTCCCAAGTTAAAACTGTGTCATCATCGATATCATAAGCTGCTTTTCTACCTAGTACTTCTTCAAAATATTTTGGTTCAATACCATGTCCTGGTCTTTTGATATCAATATTTTCTAAACTTAAAACTTCCCCTTTTTTTATTGGTTTTATAGCTACGATACTCTTTCTGTTTCTTTTTCTATTTGATATCTCTTTACCTACAGGTCTTTTTGCTCCTGTACCTTTCATAATCTCAAATTCTCTAATTCTATCAACTATCTCTTTCATCTCTTCAGGATTAGCAGATAATTGGTGATCAGGTCCTTCTGCATCTTTATCATAAGTAAAATGTTTTTCAACTACATCAGCTCCCATACAAGCAGCTGCAAAACATGCTGTACTGCCTATAGTGTGATCTGAAAATCCAACCTTAAAATAAGGAAATTCATGTTTGAGTGTTTGCATAGCTCTTAAATTAACTTGTTCTGGATAAGTTGGGTAATTAGATACTGTGTGAAATAAAATGATATTACCATTTCCAACTTCTAAACAAGCATTTATCATATCTCGCACCTCTTGCAAAGTACAATACCCACTTGATAGCAATATAGGTTTATTTTTTGAAGCTACATATTTTATAAGAGGAAGGTTTGTTGCATCATCTGCACCTAGCTTATGAGCTGGTACATTTAATTCTTCTAGCATGTCTACATCAGTTCTATGAGAAGGTGTCGAAAACCAATCTAAACCTTTAGCCTCAATATAGTCAAACACTTGTTTATGAAGTTCAAAGTCTATCTGGTATTTTTCAAACAAATCTCTTTGAAGTATATCTCCAACATTATCAAGGTCAAACTTTGCAGTTTTAGTTACTATTGTATCTGCTTTGTATGTTTGAAGTTTTACTGCATCTACACCACTTTCTACCGCCAAATCTACAAGTTTTTTTGCTTCATTGAAAGTAGTAAAATTTCCACCAATCTCAGCTATTATATAACATCTATCATCTTTCAAATTTTTAAGCATATTCACTCCTACTTTTTATACACATAGTTTCGCACTATAATCTCTCTACCATTAACTATGGCTCTTTCATCATCTTCTGTTTCAACTGGCAAATAACAGTTTTTACAAACTTCAAGTTCTTTGTATCCACACGGTTTTTTATGAAGTTCTCTGACCCTAGTTAGTTTTTCTCCATGCCATATATCATATACACTCTCTTTATTTACATCACCTACTATATGTATATTTTCTTCATCATTACTACACATCATTGTTAATCCATCTGCTCCTATGACCAATCTCTGATACAGCATAGGACAATGAAAATTATCAATAAAGACTTTATCATTAGGATTTTTATGAAAGTCAATTAGAGGATTGAAGGCAATATTGTCTACATATGGTTCAAATGTGTTATAAAACTCTTCAGGATTATTTCTAATACTAGGCCAAATCCCTTGTATTTTAATCACAGGTTTATGAGACTTAAACTCTTCTTTTATTTTCTTAATCTCTTTTATTTTATTGAGAGTGTCTTCGTATTTGAGAGGTTTTCTTATCTTCTCATATTCTTCTCTTAGTCCATCAAAAGAGATTGTTATCCAAGAAGCACCTGCTTGCATCATTTTAATAAAGTTTTCTCTATCTAGCTTACTGCCATTTGTCAAAAAAGATATCTCTTTTATCCCTTTATCTTTAGCATATTGTATACACTCAATAAATTTAGGATGAAGAGTAGATTCTCCTCTAAGACTAAGTCGAATAGCTGGAACATCATCTGCTATTTCATTTACAATTTTAGTAAAAAGTTCAAAGTCCATGTATTTGGCATTTACTTTTTGCTTAAACTCCTTAGATATGGTATAACACATAGGACATTTTAGATTACATAGTGAAGCTAGTTCAATATCTACTAGCAATGGATATTTTGAAACAAACTGTCTTTTAGGAAATTCTTCCCAGTTTTTTCTATATTCTTTATACTCTTCGTTCCATCCTTCACCCTTATATTTATGAAAAAGCTCTTCTCTTTTAGGTGTTTCAAAAGAATAGTTTCCTTTATTTATGATTGTTTTATTTTTCATTTATTTGCTTTTTCAATTTTTAAATTGTATTTGTACCCATCTATTTCAAACCATAGTGGATATTCATCATTATTGGCTATTCTGAAATGGTCAAATTGTTCTCGTATCGATTTATCAATATCCAACATATCATCTTTATTTTTTCTTCTATGATAAATAGTTTCTGCACCTACTTGTTTCTGGGATGTTATATTTGGATATTTATTTAAAAATTCATCAATTAATGTTATAGTTTCTTTAGCTTGTATATTTCTAATCTCATCGAAGAGTTCATAGCCGCTAAATTTTACAACTTTTTGTAAGTAAATGTCTCCACTATCAATATTTTCTTTAGCTTCGAATAAACTAAATACTATCTCACTTTTTCCTTCCAAAATTTGCCATTGTATTGGACTAAAACCTTTACCTTTTGGCAAATCACTTTCATGAATTACTAGGTTCAATTTATTTGAAGCTAAAAAATCTTTATCTAGTATCTTTGTATAACCTAAGATAAAAACTATATCATTATCTTTTACATCTAAATGGTTATATGAGATATTACCAACTTGTTTTGAATTAATATAATCTTCAACAAAAGGCTCAAGCCAATTATTAGACTTATCAAGTAAGAAAGTTATTTTCATACTAACGATTCCTTTAAACTATTAATAATTTTATCTATCATTTCTGTACTTAGTTTTGGATAAAGAGGAAGTGTCAAGACTCTACTAGAAATTTCATCTGCAAATTTTAAAGTATCAGTGCAATAGTCCGAATAATATGTAAAATCTTTAAATGCTGGATAATGAATGCTTGTCTGAATACCTTTTGCTTTTAAACTCTCCATCACTTCTATTCTTTCAATATTTTTTGGCAGTAGTATCGGAAATATATGGTAAGAAGATATAGTTTTATCATTTATATTTTTAAAAGGTACAGTGACTGGTGGTAACTTATTAGATAAATTATCTATATAATACTCTACAAGTTTTTTTCTCTTTTGATTATTGTTATCTAGTTTTGATAATTGTACTAAACCCAATGCACATCGTATCTCATCCATCCTATAATTCAGTCCTGGTTGGATCACATCATAAGATATTGTTTTTCCCTCATGTCTATCTATTGTCATCGATGTCATTCCATGAGACCTTAACAATGTTGCTTGTTTATCAAACTCTACATTTTTTGTAACAAACATACCACCTTCACCCGTTGAAAGATTTTTGTTTGAGAAAAAACTAAAACATGCCATATCTCCAAATGTACCACATTTTTGCCCATTATATGAACCACCTACCGCATGGGCAACATCTTCTATTAAAAAAATATTTTTTTCTTTACAAAATCTTACTAACTCTTCAATGTCTTCTATAGGATATCCTGCAAAATGTACTATGATAATAGCTTTTGTTTTATCTGTCACTTTAGATTTTATATCTTTGATACTTGGATTCCAATCTTCCAAAGAATTAACATCTGCAAAAATAGGAGTAGCTTTACACATGGTAACTACATTTGCATCTGCAACAAAAGTAAGCCCTGAAATAATCACTTCATCACCTTCTTTTATGCCTACAATTAACAAAGATATATGCAATGCAGCTGTTGCACTAGATACGGCTGTTGATAAATTACCTTTTCCTAAATATTTTGAAAATTCAGATTCAAAACATTTTGTTTTTTTACCAGAAGAAAGCCACTTGTTCTTTAGTACTTCTAAAACACTATCTTGTTCTTCTTGTCCATAATCTAAATCAAATAATGGTATTTCCCACATTGTGCTAACCTCATAAAAATCTTTCTTTTTCTTGTTCAAATACATCTATAGCGAGTTCATAATCATCAGGACGTCCAATATCAAGCCAATATCCACTAAATTTATTTACTTTAGGTTCTTTTTTATTCTTCATAAGGTCTAACATCAGATGATCAAAACCATAAAAAATATTTTCTGGTATATACTCAACTACTCTTTTAGATACCATATAAATCCCCATACTTACATTATATTTTTGAGTAGGTTTTTCTTGAAAACCTATCAAAGTATTATTATCATTGAGTTCTAATACCCCAAATTCTGATTTTATTTCTCTTTGATAAGCTGATATAGTAAAGATATTATTGTTTTGTACATGGTTATCAAAAAATTCACTATAGTTTAAGTCCGTAAGAATATCCCCATTCATAACAAGAAAATTATCAGGTAAATCATCAATAAGTTTTAAAGGTGCCATTGTACTAAGTGGTTTATCTTCCAAGGAATAATCTATTGATATTCCCCACTTAGAGCCATCACCAAAAAAAGTTTGGATTAAATCTGCTTGATGATTAACAGCCATGGTTATTCTATTAAAACCATTTTTCACTAACTGTCTAATAATTACTTCTAAAATTGGATAATCTCCAATAGGCATAAGTGGCTTTGGTAGAACAACAGTATAAGGCCTAAGCCTTGTTCCTTTACCTCCAGCCAATATTACTGCTCTTTTTTCTAGCATTTTATCCTCTACATCTTTTCATCAAGATACCTTCCTATTTCTTTATGCCCAAAGTCAGGAATCATTGTAAAAAATTCTTTAACGATATCTTCTTTTGTCCAAGATAAACTTTCTTTAAAACTTCTAATTGTTTTTTCAAAGTGATCAAGCTTATCCTCATTAAACAATGCTTCATTTTTAATAATACCTAAATTTTCAAAACATTCCATATCTAAAACTTCTTTACTAGTAAAGAATTCTTCAAAATCTTTTTCTCCTGTTGTATCACTTGGAGTAAAAAGACATGGCCATTTACCTTTAGTAGGCAATGTTTTAGCTAATTCCCTTGCTTCCTCTTCATTTTTACATAAATAAGGTTCATATCCTTTTTCTTGCAAATATTTAACTGCTATATCTGTAAAAGACATGAGGTGTAAATTCTCATTTAGTTTAGGAAAAAAAATATCTCTATTATCCCCAAATATACAAGACATTAAACAAAGTTCTCCTGATTCTTGTGGAGTTATAAAATATCTTTTTATATCACTTGGTGCAACTATTGGTTGTTTTTTTTGAATTCTTTGATTAAAACTATGTAACAAACTCCCATCGCTAAATGCGACATTTGCAAATCTTGCCATTGAAACTTTAATTTCTATTGATTTTCTCATAACAAACATTTCCATTATTCTTTTACTTGCACCCATCATATTTACTGGATTTGCAGCTTTATCAGTACTAATACAAAAATATTTTTTTGTTTTATTTTCAATTGATTGTTGTAATGTTTTATTTGTATTAAAAATATTTGTATTAATCATTCTCATTAATGTATAAGGATCTTTCTCACTTCGAACATGTTTTAATGCAGATAAGTTTAATACATAGTCATATTTACCATCATTTTTTATGAAACTATCATATTCTACAGTTCCAATATCTATTGCAAAGGTAGAAAAATCACCGTTTATATATCCGAATGAACTTCTTATATCTCTAACTAGTTCCACCAGATTATTTTCACTTATATCGACTATATGAAGTTTTTTAGGATTTCTTCTAAAAATCTCTTTTGTAACAGCCTGTCCTATAGAACCTGCCCCTCCTAAGATTAAAAATGAAGAAGAAGAGACTTCTTTAGAGAGTATTGAGTTACATTTATTCAAATCTTCTATAAAAAGTTCTTTTTTTCTATTCAATAATTCAAGCATTATACTGTTCCTAAAGCTCTAATCTTATGCATTTTTATAAAGTCCTGTTTGAAGGTTTTATATTTTAGTATTAATTCAACATGGGTAATAAGTAAAAAATCTAAAGCTTTTAAATTTAAGTCAATTTTAAATTCAGTTTCTAATGTTCTAGATAATAGTGAATTATAGACAAGTTTATGATAACTATTTCCATTTAAACAGATTTCATCTTCTGTAAAATTGAAATCTTTAGGTCTAGTTAAAATAGGATCCTTTCTTTTAGCTAAAATAGTATCAAAGTTTTTAAGTGTTAATCCTTCTAAATTGATTATTACAGGATTATAATAATTGTAGATTGGTAATATTTGTTTAGAGTTATTTAATAATGTTTTAACCGTTAATAAATCGATATGATTATTCATTCCCCACACAAAAATTTCTATTTCTTTTTCTAATTGACTTATACATGAAATATTTATATACTTTACTACCTTAAAATCTTTTTCTAAAGTTTCATGTAGTGTATTTTTGTCAAAATAAAATCCTTTAAAATTTAGGTTGGGGAAATGATGAATTAACTTTTTTAAATATGTTATAAAATGAGTATCATCTAGATTTTCTTTACTAGCTAAGAAACCAATAGAATTAGGACAATAAATATCTTTAGTTTTCTCTTCATCCTGTGGTGAATTTAAGCTTTTTATAAAGCTTTTTTCATTGTATTTCTGGACTAATGCCACTAAATAACTATTTGAATTATTAGATAATAAAATGTTTTCATTTACCAAACTAGTATATATGTAAGTTGAATTATTGAAAGTATTTGCTATCTTATGAAATAAATAACTCTGATTCTTAATCTCAGCCTGAACCCAAAGTTCAATATTCCAAGCAATATCATAAATATCTTTAGGTACAACAAACTCAATTCTATCTAATATCTGTGCAAAAACTTTTTCACAGTTTTGTTTTTGTTCTTCTTCAAAATAAAAAAGTACAAATTTTAGTTGTGGGAATGTTTGATATATTTCATATATGTTTTTTAGAAACTCTTGTGTTAGGTTTTCTTCAAAAGCGAAGAAGCCTATGTGTTCTTTTTTGTATGTTTCATTTAGTTTTTCTTCATCTATTTCTTGTTTTAATGAGTCACAAAAGTTGTAGTATGGTGTATTTGGTAAAATATAGTTTTGTGCTAATTGTTCTTTTAATTGTAGGTTTGTATCTATCTTTGTTTCTTTTTCTTTAAAATTCTCAAGTTCTAACTTATATAGTTCATCTTTGAAAAATATTGAGTATATATTTTTATAGTTATTTAGGATTATATCGCTTACTTTTTTTATGTTGTAAGATAAATTATAACTTTCTATCCATAGTTCTACATTTTCTACTATATCGTTTATCTTTTTAGGTAGGATTAGTTCTATTCTATCTTTTTCATTTTTTAGTTGATAGTCACATTGAAACTTTTGAAATTCAAAGAAATAAAATATTTTGAAGTTCAAGTGTGGAAAACGTTTATATAAGTTTTTGATATATTCGATAAAATTTTTATTTGATAGGTTTTCATTTGTAGCAAAGAAACCTACACAGTTTTTCTTATATGTTTGATGTTCTATATTTTTTGAGCTCTCTACTAACTCTTGAAAAAACAAATCATTATAGATTGTATTTTGTATTGAGTGCTCTTTTAGGTATTTGTTTAGTTTTTTTATGATTGCACTATTATCGTTCAATGAATATGATATACAAACTACATATGTATTTATTATTTTATTTAGTTGTGTATATAAAAGGTTATTTATATTTTTTATATGTTTTTTATAGTTTTTTACTTCACTTGTATTGAATAGATAAAAAACATAGTGTAAATTATGTTGGCAATAGTTTGTTAAAATTGATTGCAAATCCTTCGCAACAGTTGATTCAAATAATAGTTGATTTAATGTTTGAAAAATTACAGTTTTATACTCATCATAAGATGAAAAAGATTTTATTTTATAAAATTTTTCAAGAATTTTTTTGTATTTTTTAGCTGTACTAATTTTTAGATTTATTAGCTCTAAGTCTTCTTGATTATAAGATGCTTCACTTATTAAATCTAACTCTTTTTTATATGTAGTAGAAGTTTTAAAATCTTTTAGCTCTAAAAGTATTTCAAAATTTATATTTTCTATTTTTAATGGAATAGTATTATTAAAATATGCTCCATTTGATAGGTTATAAACATTTACATCATTTGATTTAAATTCAACAGTCATATAGTTAAAAGTGTCAATATTACTTTTAAATACAGGAATAGTTTTTACTGTATCAAGAAAGTTTCCTTTTACACTAATAGTATTTTTTCTATATGAATAGCTTTGATCAGTTGATTCCTCTTCATTTTTAAGACTTTTAAATGCATCAGCTCCACTATGTCCATCAATATGTGTTTGATTTGTTTCTACGTCCAATGCCAAATCTAATCCTAAAAGATAAATCTCTTTTGCTCCTAATTTAAGAGTTAAAGCATAAGTTAGTTCCCCAATACTTGGACTTGTTAATGTACCAAATCCTTTTTTTAGTTCAAACATTGCTTGAAATATATATACATTTTCTTTTGGGAATGATTGTGTAAGTTTCTCATTTACGTGAGAAGCTATTAATAAAATAGAGTCTTTGAAGAAATTTATATCTTTTATTTTTTCTAAGGTATTGATTACTTGATGATTTTGCTCATCATATTGAGTAATAAAATCTGGTTTTATATTGTGTGTTTCAAGTAAAGGCAAGGTTGCATAAATAGCAACGATAGTAAATCTATCCTTATTTTCCTTTACAAACTCTATATTTCTTTGTAAAGAGGGACCAGCAGCAAGTAAAAGTATAGGTTTTTTAGAAAAGTTTAGTGAATGAATTTTTGATATATCAAGAATTTTATAATTGTTTGTAATATATTTGTTTGTTCTAAATATACTTAAAAAGGTTCTATCATATGTATATAAATAGTGACCTTGCGCAACCAAAAAGTTTTGAACTGTTCTTAGATAAATATCACAGTTATTTGACAGCTTAAAAAATTTGAAATAATGATTATCTATAAAAGATTCTCCATAAAAAACGTCAAAATCTTTTCTAAAATCAAATTCATTTTTTGCAACACAAAACATAAGTTTCGCTTCTTTTGCTAGCAATGCGTAGTTTGTTACAAATAGAGATAATTTAAAAATCTCTAAACTAGGCTCCACTATTAAATATATTTTAGCTTTTATTTTTTTGTGAATCAATGGTATATGCATACCTAATCCCACACCAAAAATCATATATTTGAAAATCTCATTTAATCTAGCATCATGGGGAGTATTTTTATTTACATAATTGATAATTGGAGCATTTCCTACAGCATTTGGCTCATTTATAGGTGCCTGTAGAGTTCTTTTGGCTACTTCATCTGGAAAGTTTTGATCATAAAATGCTTTAAATGAAGGTTCATATGGAATGAAGTTTGCTTGTTCTTCAACCATAGAATTAGTGATTTGAACAGAATTTTTATTATAATAAAATTGATTTGTTTTTATATGTACCAAATCAAAGCTACCGTTTACAAATTGCAAATCATATGTAGGCTCAATCTGTTTTGTCTCTATAGCAATATCAAAAAGACTTAGGTTATTGAATAGTTCTTTATGGTTGTTTTTAAAATATTCAATATTCTGCGTATAAGTCGAGATTGCATATTCTTGAGCTTGAGTTTCAGTCATTAATTTACCTTTTGAAATCCTCTATATGTTCTTCTTTTAATGGTATACCACATTTTAAATCAGTTGTTGATTTTTTGCCAAGTATACTATCATAATGTTTTGTAGAGATACCTAAATTTGGTCTAACTGATTTAATATTTTCGCAAGTAAATATTTCACCTTTTTTTATATCTTTACTAACAAAAAGTGATCTAGAATAGTGTTTTGATTCTTTTGCTTTATCTGTTAAAATAAGTTGTTCTTCCCCTAAGAGTTTTTCTGTTTCTCTTAATGCTTTTACCATTTGTGCCAACTCTTTTTTATCTAAAGAAAACTCTGAGTCAACACTTTTAATATTTTTATCCAATATAAAATGTTTTTCAATAATTTGTGCTCCTAAAGTAGCTGCTACTACAGGTGCTGTTATACCTAGTGTATGGTCTGAAAATCCAATAGGTAAATTGAATCTTTTTTTCAAAAATTTTATAGAGTTTAGATTTGCTTCTTCAAGCAAAGCAGGGTAGGCTGAAGTACATTTTAGTAAACTAATATTATGGTTCCCCACTTCCAAACAAGCGTCTATTGCTTCTTGAATATCATCTTCTAGCGCAATTCCTGTCGAGATAATCATAGGTTTTTGTTTTGCTGCTGTATATTTTATAAGAGCAATATCATTTATCTCAAAAGATGCAATCTTATATGCTGGTACATTTATAGATTCTAAAAAATCCACAGCTGTAAAATCAAAAGGAGAAGAGAAACAATCTATTCCAAGTGTGTCTGCATATTCTTTTAAATCTTTTTGCCATTCCCATGGCATGTAAGCTTCTTTATATAGGTCGTATAGATATTTATCCTCCCACAAACCATTTGCTCTAAAGTATTCATTTTTTACATTTAAAGTTATAGTATCAGGTGTATATGTTTGTAGTTTTATTGCATCTGCTCCAGCTTCATATGCAGCATATACAGAATCCTTTGCAATCTGAAAATTTTGGTTATGGTTAGCAGATAGTTCTGCTATTATGTAAATATGATTATCTTTTAAATAGTTTTGCATTATCTTTCTTGGTAAAATAGTTTAAAAAATCTATTTTAATATAGGACTTTTTAAATTATTTTTAAATAAAAAAGTAGCATTCCAAAGGGAATACTACTTTTGGGATGATTAAGAATTATTATTGTAATAATCTCAATACATTTTGTTGAACTGCATTTGCTTGTGCAATTGCATAAGAACCAGCCTGAGAGATAATATTTTGTTTATTGAAATTAGCTGATTCTTCAGCGTAATCAACATCTCTAATAATAGACTCTGCGGCTTTTACATTAGTAGACTGAGTCATCAAGTTACGAACAGCGGATTCAACTTGGTTTTGAGTAGAACCTATGTCCCCTCTATATCCATTTAGTTGAGTAATAGCTGCATCAACAACACTTTGGAATCTTTGTGCTTGTTCTCTTGTTAATTCGCCAGAACCTAAGTTAGCTAAAGAGCTTAGTGATTGACCACCAGTTAAAGAACCACTAGATGCACCATCTGTAGTAACTTCAACTACACCACCACTTGAAAGGTTAGTAACATTTAAGTTAGAAGCACTATTAACAGTAACACTGTTTGAACTACCACTAGCTTGTGCAATATCCATTGAAGCAACAGCATAATCACCACTAAATGAGATAGAACCACCAGCACTTAAGTGGAATTGTCCACCAGTAGAAGTTAAAGTACCAGTAATTGTAACTGTAACACCATCAACAGTTTCACTACCAGCTGTACCATCAACATCTGCAACAAATGCGTTTAAAAGTTTTGTAGTTGTAGCATCAACATTGCTTATAGTACCAGAAGCACCAGTCATAGTTAACGTACCAATATCACCACTAACATTCATGCTTGTAGCTATTGATGAACCAGAAGCATTTTCTGATTTAAGAGTAGCAGTAGCACTAGCAGTACTAAAGATTAAAGACTCATTAGATGAGATTTGGTTATTTCTTGTTGCACTTCCAGATGTTTGGTCGATTTTATCAGTACCACCACCTAGTCCAACAGTATTAGATCTAATACCAACAGTACTAATAGTGTCGTTTGCTGATTCACCAATTTGGAAACTTAATGAACCAGCAGATCTTGTATCATCACTTCCATTTTGTAATAATACAGTACCATTATAGTTAGTTTGTTCAGCAATATTATCTAATTGCTCTAATAATTTACTTATATCTTTTCTAATAGATTCTCTACCGTCATCAGAAGTAGTATCTGTGTTAGCTTGAATTAATTTAGCTTTGATAATATCTAAGATATTAGATTGCTCAGCCATAGATTTGTCAGCAATTTGTAAAAGACTAACTGCAGAGTTACCATTAGCAATACCTTGATTGATAGAAGTAGCCTGAGTTCTAAGTTTGTCAGCGATTGCTAGACCAGAAGCATCATCAGACGCTTTGTTTATTTTTAAACCTGTACTTAATTTCTCTAAAGAACTAGCAAGTGATTTTGTTGTATTTTTAGAAGCTTCTTGAGCTGCTAAAGATGATATATTTGTATTGATTCTCATAATAGATCCTTTCATTATGACACAAGTAAATACTAAGTAATATTTACACCTGAAAACATTCTTGAAGTAACCTCAAGCATAGAACAAAAAGTTCTTCGGAAGCCATTGCTCCCTAAAGTATATTTAGAATTATTGCATACCAATTCTTAAAATTAGATTAAATTTATAGTTTTTTGATATATTAATTTAAGTATGATAATGTGTGAATCAAGAGGTATATTTAGAGTTATATTTTATTAGAAAACTAATATTTAAAGGCTTTTGTCCTTTATTGAAGTATTGTAAAGATAATTATTGATATTGTAATGTTGAGTTTAAAAATTGTAGAAAATTATATAAATAGATTTGTTGATCTTAGATTACTATTGAAGTAATCTAAGAACGTTTTCACAGAAACATATATCGTAGCAGTAAAACTGCTACTTTAACGATTATTGTAATAATCTCAATACGTTTTGAGATACGTTGTTCGCTTGAGAAATTGCATAAGAACCAGCCTGA